>Ga0209034_10000100_pt1 | contig 41755 bp, 37 predicted proteins | sample MarorgKNORR_S2LV_2_FD_188219 | JGI IMG/M metagenome (GOLD analysis project Ga0209034, IMG submission 188219) | Marine microbial communities from the Southern Atlantic Ocean, analyzing organic carbon cycling - 250m_A/KNORR_S2/LV (SPAdes) (version 2) | ecosystem: Environmental > Aquatic > Marine... | reverse complement strand
TGTTTAAAGAATCTATTCTCAATGAATCCACTGATCTGCAGTTGATTAAAGATGCAATTGGTACTTTAGAAATAGAAGATCAAGAATTACTCAAATTAAGTATATATCAGGGTTATAGCCACTCAGAGATTGCAAAACTTCTCAATATTCCTCTGGGGACAGTCAAAACAAGAATTAGAAGGAATTTAATCAAGCTTAAGGGCCTTTTTGATATTAAACAACAAGCAACTGTTATAGAGCTGAACAATGCATAATAAAGAACAAATACAACTAGAGAAATTATTGGATTTGCTGATCTTAGAGGCATCTGAAAAATTGTCACAACAACAAAGAGAGGAGTTAAATAGTCTGTTAGATGTTTTTCCTGAATACACGCCAGATTACTTTCATAAAACCACAGCTCTTGCTCAAGTAGGATTCTATCTAGAAGATGATTTCAATAATGAAACTCTACCTCAGCATATTAGAAAAAAGATTCTTTATCGCCAAAAACAAGAACTGGGTCAATCAACTGTTTTAGATTTTTTAAATCACTTCATGAGAACACTGTTTTATAAGCCTCAATACGCGTGGGCTCTAACTGTACTGCTGACTGTTGGTTTATCTTTTTCAATGATTGAGTTCAAAAATTATGAAAGTAACTACAGATACCTCCCGTTGAAAAAAATAGTGATGGAAAGAACAGCAGATGATTTAATTCAATACCCATGGCACTCAAGGACAAACGACTTAGGGCCGGTCAATGGTGATATCGTATGGAGTGATCAAAAACAAAAAGGGTTTATTCAAATAGCAGGCTTACCTATGAATGATCCAAATGCAAATCAGTATCAAATTTGGATTATTGATCCCCTCAATTACGGAAAACCTGTAGATGGTGGTATTTTTGATGTGGATCGAACGGATAAAGCAATCATCATACCCATTAATCCCAAGCTGCCCATCTCCAAGGCAGTGGGTTTTGCAATAACTTTGGAACAGCCCGGCGGTGTAGTGGTTTCATCAAATCCTTTATTATTGACTGCACCAAAAGAACGCCCACAAAACACCTATCCTAAAGTCTCAATATAAAATTTTACTCTAGCTCTATCAAAGAGTTTTACACAGTGTTAATTTGGATGAGTAGGCAGTTTTTCAGAATTGCTTAAGGGGAAAGCAAGACATAAACTACCCACTCTAATATAATTTCGTTAACCCCTTCTTTTTAGATTTGGAATTTATAAAAAAGTGAAAATGTTTTTTAGAATTGTTGCGAAGCTTACTCTGTTCTTGGTGATTCTAAGTTACTCAGCATTAGTCGTATATGCTTATCTACCTCTAGAAACATCATCTACTAAAGAATTGGTGACTAAAGATGATCTTTTTATTAAGGTCAGTGACCATGATATTCGATATAGAGAATACCGCACACCAGAAGACAATAACCCAAATCTAATATTGATTCATGGTTTTGGAAATAATTTACATTCATGGAGATCAATCACTCCTCTCCTTTCTGAGCACTATAATATTTTCGCTTTGGATTTACTTGGATTTGGCTTATCAGACAAGCCGACAGATTATGATTACAGTAATGTTAACCAAGCTAAAACCGTTGGAGAATTTGCAGATGCTCTGAAGCTTGATTCATTTATAGTGGGTGGACATTCTTTGGGTGGCGCCATTGGCTTGCATGTTGCGATGAATAACAAAAAAACCAAAGGTTTAATTTTATTCAATCCAGGCATTATCAACACAGGTGTGCCTGAGTTTGCAAGATACATTAACTTGATCTTTCCCTTTGCAAGGGTTTCAGCAAAACAGTTTGCCAATAGAGAATTCAGAGAACAATTTTTAAAACGCTCTTATTATAATCCATCAATTGTCAATGAGCAGGTCATGGATGAGATCATGATGGGATCGAAGACTGAAGACTATCTTCAAGGGACAAGCAGTATGTTAGGTAAGTTTTATGATGCCAATGAAGCTGAGTTGATGAATCAAGTAAATACTCCCACACTGATAGTTTTTGGAATTGAGGATCGAAACAAATCAATGGAAGAAGCCCTCCAACTAAAAACAGGCTTTAAAAATAGTAAATTACAATTAATTCAAGATGCTGGTCATTATGTTCATGAGGAATCGCCTGCATTAGTGTCTGGAAGTATCATCAGAGAGATGTCTTTTCTAACTGAACGAGGCTAAAATTATTCTATGTCAAAGATTATCGAAGCTAATATTAAACATTTAGATGAAGTTGCCAGACTATTTAACCTCTATAGAATATTTTATGAGCAACCAGATGATCTTGAAAGAGCTTATAATTTCATTAAAGCCAGAATAGAAATGAAGGAGTCTATAATTTTTGTTTCTGATAATGCAGACGGAACTTTATCGGGTTTCGTTCAACTCTATCCTTCTTTTTGCTCAGTGAGCACCATCCCTATGTTAATTCTTTATGATTTATTTGTTGACCCTGATACAAGAACTAAAGGTATAGGGAGGTCTCTAATGAATAAGGCCAAGCAATACGCCCAAGAGAATGGCTTTAAGCGCTTGGAACTATCGACAGCAAAAGATAATTTTATTGGCCAGTCTCTCTATGAGTCTTTAGGTTACGAAGTTGATGATGAATTCCTTCATTACAGCTTGGAGATTAACAAGAATTAAATTGTTTTAATTAACCTGGATCAGGCATCCCTGATCTTACACGTTCTCTATTTTGCTGCTCTCTTAAAATTCTTTGACTCTTTTTTGCTCTATCTTCTTCTTCTTCAACCGTAGAACAAACCTTTTTTTTAAGTCTGCTTCCAGAGACTGAAACTTCACGACAAATCTTATTATCTTTTTTTGCCTCTGCAGTCGCTTGGTTTTGGTTGTTTTTATTATTGATATTTCTCTCTACTTCTTGATTTGCAACGCAGCCAATAAGTAAAAGGAATATAGGGAGAACTTTTAATGAAATCTTCATATCTTATTATATCAAATTTGATAAGTTTCAGGAAGACAGATGAAATTCAGCGACCCCGCCAAAACTTCTTTTTGGAACTGCAAAACCAGTGTCAATTGACCCAACCACTTTTCCATCATCTAAACTAACTTTTAACATAATTCCTGAAAAGATATTTGCAGTAAAAAAATGTTGGCCATCAGATGATGGTGTTATTTGAGCAATACCCCATCCGTGTTCATTCAAGTCTATGGTTTGAATCACATTGCCCTGCTCATCTAAGATCTCAATATAGTCCCCACGTGAATGCAGTAATCTACCGTCAGGCAAGTAATTGATTGCAATGGCTACTACTTTATCTGTTAAATCACCTGGCAGGACCACTAGGTCATCCATTTGTTGACGATTTACAATATCGTAACGCATTACTTTTTTCCCTATTTCAGTGGTGTAGGTAATGAATCGTTCACTGGGATGGAGAGTAGAATGCGTTACCCCTTTAAAATGATGAAACTCAGGAGAATAAGCTACATCGTAAACATCAACCAAATCTAAATCTGAATTAAACTTATGGATATTTGCATAGCCCAATAAATCAAGTCCGGGTAGACGCTTCATGTAACTCCCTGGATATGGAGTATTACCAACGAGGGCTTCACCTAAATAGATATTGCCGTCTTGATCAAATGTTGCGTTTGAAAATGCACGATCGCCAAAATGATGATATGGCATCTGGTGACCATCTGGAGAAACCCTTACAACAATATGGTTATGCATATCAAAACCCCATAGAGTGCCTTGCCGATCAAAAGTTAGCCCAATCACTAGATGCTCAGTGTCCTCAGTCCATAACACTCCCTTAGGTTCAAGATTCTTGTCATACTGTAAGATTCTTCCATCACCCTTATGATCATCAATTTCATCATTCAAATAAGTACAACCAAGGAAAATGTCTCCATCTTCGAAAGGTTTCATCGTGTTTTCTTTAATCTGTTCTTTGTTCATGTTTTCACAATTGAAGCTATATCGATAATATAAAGCTAATATTAGAATTGATTACACAATAGTTAAATAAATTTTTATGATAAAAAAAATTATTAAAGTAACCCTTATCACTTGTGTCTCTATTCTCGGTCTCTTTTTAGTGAGTCTTTTCTTTGGTGCTCGCTACCCTATGGATAAGAGTGCTGAAGAAATTGAAGCAAAATATTTAGAAGACAGCTCATCTTTTATTAATATTGATGGTGTTAATATTCATTACACAGATGAGGGTACAGGACCAGTTATTCTATTGCTCCATGCCAACTATGCTAACTTAATTGATTGGAAACCTTGGGTTAAAACACTGTCCCCTAACTACAGAATAATTAGAATGGATATACCAGGTCATGGTTTAACAGAGGCTGATCCTTTAAATGATTATTCTATGCCCAGAACAGTCTTCTTGATTGAAAGATTAATTAGTTCCTTGGGCATAAAACAATTAAGTGTTGTTGGAGCATCATTGGGAGGAACTATTGGCATTCATTTCACACGCAACAATCCCGAGATAGTGGATCATCTTATTTTAGTTAGCCCAGGCGCCCTTAACCCAAGGGTAAGAGGAAGCAATGAGCCAGCAAAACTGCCTAAGGCATTTAATCTGATGACACAAATAACCCCCAGATTATTGGTTAAAGGTCTTCTAACAGGAGGGTTTGGGGATCCCTCTAATATAAGTGAAGAATTAATTACTCGATGGCATGATCTGTTATTAAGGGAAGGCCAAAGGGATGCCCAGATGGCTAGAATGAGACAATATGTATCAGGAGATATCGATCAAGTTATTAAGCAAGTCAAAGCCCCTGTGCTGATCATGTGGGGTAAAAAGAATAAAGTTGTTCCTGTTGAATTAGCTTATGAAATGAAAAATCTGTTGGTGAATTCACATTCTATTGAAATGATTATCTATGAATCAGGTGGACACCAACTTGTTCAGGAATTAGGCCAGGAGACGGCTGTCGATGCTTTGGAATATCTAGTACAATCTAATCAGGAGGCAATGTAATGAAATTATCTAGTAAATTATTAATCCTGACGATGGTCATCTTCTCTAACCCATCATTTAGTTCAGATGATTATGTAAAACTAGGAACATCGATTTTATCTGATCTAGTTGCTATTGAGTCAACAGCTGGCATGGGGCTTGCAACTGAAGTGAGTGAGCTTTCAAAAACACTTCTGCTGAATAATGGGTTTAATGATGAGAATTTAAAAGTTGTAGGACCAACAGACACTTCGAAAGGTTTATACGCTGTATACAAAGGACAGTCTTCAACAAAACCCGTTATTGTTATGGCCCATATTGATGTGGTGCCTGCTGTAAAAGATGCATGGGATACCAATCCTTTTCAGTTGGTCGAAATCGATGGCTTTCTTCACGGTAGAGGGGCTAGCGACAATAAAGGAGGTGCTGCAGCATTGCTTACTACTTTTATACGTCTTAAAGAAGAAGGATTTACACCCAAGAACGACATTATTATGTTGCTAACCGGAGACGAGGAAACCGGCATGAATAGCATTAGATACTTCCGTGATAATTTTGAGTCTGTAAGACAAGCCCCTTTTGCGTTTAATTCTGACGGCGGCTATATCACTGGGACTATGAAGAATCCTGAGGCATTCAGATTACAATCAGCTGAAAAAGTATATATGACGGTTACTATGACCACTTCAAATCGTGGAGGCCATAGTTCAATTCCAAGACCAGACAATGCCATTTATGAATTAACCGATGCAATTAAGAAAGTGGCAGCACACAGATTCCCAATTAGCCTAAATGAGACAACCAGAGCCACACTTGAATTCGCTTTGAATGAAGCCCAGGGAAATGTTAGAGAGGAAATCATAACCATTCTTGATGGAGAAACTGAATCAGAGTTTGATATGGTAAATAATAATTCTGCTGTAAATGCTATTTTAAGAACCACTTGTGTGGCGACACAACTGACAGCTGGGCACGCAGAAAATGCCCTGCCAGTGTCTGCGACTGCAACAGTAAATTGTAGGGTATTGCCTCATGAAGATCCTGAAGAAATTTTCTCAACTCTACAAGAACTGGTCGGAGATAATGTCAAGGTTTCATCGGTATCAAACTTTCAGAAAAGCCCAGTGTCTCCGATTACACCTAAAATTCAAAGCCTAGTTGGTGAAGCGATTGGCAAGGTTTTTCCAGATATGCCTCTGGTTCCTACTATGTCGACAGGAGCAACAGATGCCCTTCATCTAAGGAGTATGGGAATACCAGTCTATGGAACTAGTGCCATGATGTCTGACCCTACTGGTTATAGAGGTCATGGGTTAAATGAAAGAATAGAGATCACTGCCTATCAAGCTTCTCTTGATTTTTGGTATCACATTATGAAAGAGTTATAGATTATGAGTGATATAAAAATTTATAGTTTCGACAAGTGCCCTTTCGCTCAGAGGACTAGAATGGCTCTGATTGAAAAAGAACTTGATTTTGAATTAATTGAGATTGATGTCTATAACAAACCAGACTGGTTTTTAGAGATTTCACCATATGGGAAAGTTCCTGTCTTGGTTCATAAAGGAAAGACAATTTATGAATCGGCGATCATTAATGAATACCTAGAGGAAGAATACCCAGAAGTTGCTTTGATGCCAGAGGATCATTATGAGAGAGCAAGAGCAAGAATTTGGATCGATTATGCTTCTAATTATTATCTTCCAGCTTGTTCAAGATTAATCAGAGACCATCAGGATGAGGAGCTCCAACAACAGAACTTAAAGATCGTTGGAGATCGTTTACTTTATATTGAAAAAGAATGCTTTGATAAAAATGATAGTGGTGTTTTTTGGATGGGTGAACAATTAACATTGGTCGATTTACATTACGCACCTTTTTTTGAACGCTTTGGAGCTTATGAACATTTATTTGATGCTAAATGGCCAAAAGAATGCAGAAAAATTAGATCTTGGTGGGATGCTATGCAAGATAGAAAGAGCTATTTAGAAACATTTTTACCGACTGAATCGCATATCGCAACCTATTCAAATATGATGCAACGATTGGCTTCTTAATCAGTTCTTAACGCTTCGATCGGATCCATTTGGGCTGCTGACCTTGCAGGCAGATAGCCGGCAACTAATCCAATAAATAGAGAGATTACAATTGCATAAACAATATAGTCCCAAGCAATGGCAATAGGCATATCAGGATAAATAGACAAAGCTATATTAACAGCGAGAAACCCAATGGAGAGACCTAATAGGGCTCCCAAGATTGCTAAAAAAATAGATTCCAATAAAAACACATCTTGAATTCTCCTGCGTGAAGCACCGATGGCTCTCAATACCCCAATTTCTGAGGTTCTTTCATTAACGGCAACTGTCATGATTGTGAATATACCGACCCCACCTACTAGAAGTGAGATGCCACCAAAAGCAGCAACAGTAAATTTCAACCATTTCATAATCTCGCCCAATGATTCCAACATGTCTGCTTGAGTGGTAATGGTGGTGTCATCGCCTCCATGACGCCTAATCATTAATCTTTTTATTGAGGCCACAGCTTCATCCGTCGTTACATTATCCTTGTGAATGACATCAATTTCTTGGAACCCATTCCTATTGAACATTGAATTGAATTTAGCTATGGGAATATAAATAGCATCGTCAAGATCCATACCTAGAAAATCACCTTTTGATGGCAACACACCCACTATACGGAAGCGTTCAGAGTTAACTCTAACTGTTAATCCTAATGAGTTTTGTTCTCCAAATAATTCCGTTTTCATTTTTGGACCAAGAACCGCATAAGCTCTTGGTGTTTTAGGATTATCATCAGGCAAGTATTGGCCGATCATGTCATCTTCAGCACCAACAATAATATCGTAATCAGAACCGGTGCCTACAATCATTGATCTTCTCATGCGGTCAGCGCTTTCAATTTCACCACTGCCTCCAGAAACTGGAACTGCTATTTCAATGGTTGGCAGTCGTTCAAGCGCTTCTGCGTCTTCAAAGGATAACGGTCTAACAGTGCCAAAAACTCCAAGGGGCAAACCCATTGTTTGTTCTTTGCCTGGTGATATTCCAATGATATTAGAACCAAACTGAGTAAATTGTCCGACAATATAATCTTGTAAACCTTGCCCTAAACTCGTTAAGAAAATCACACAAACAACACCGATTGCAATCCCAAGAGAAGTCAGAAAGCTTCTCATTTTCTGAGAAATTACAGAGAAGGAAGAGAAAATAAAAATGTCTTTAATTTTCATATTATTTGTTTCCAGATAAAGCGATCACAGGGTCTAGCTTAGAAGCTCTTCTAGCAGGTAGCAATCCAAAAATAACCCCTGATACCAAGGCCACAATTAGAGAAACAAACGAAGCCCATAGTGGCGGTAGAAAATTAAAGGTAGGAAAAGCCAGTTTTAAGACTTGTGTTGTGGTGTGTCCCAAGATCAACCCAAGGATTGCTCCTGATCCAGATAAAATAATAGCTTCTGTAACAAACAAATGATTAATCTGTTTATTTTTGGCGCCAATAGCCTTCAGCAAACCGATTTCTGATTGTCGTTGAGAAACAGCAACTAACATAACATTCATGATAAGAATGCCGGCTACAAATAAACTGATAGAAGCAATAGAACCTAAGGCCATGGTCAGGACATCAAAGATATTATCAAAAGACTTCATTACGGCATCTTGCCTGATAACTGTTATGTCTTCCTTGCCCAGATGACGCTTTTTTATGATTCTAATAATGTCTTTCTTGATTTGATCCATCTCCCAAGTGTTCCTTGCTTCAGCTATGATTCGAAATAGTGAAGGTCGGTTGAACAGTGCAGTGGCTAAACTCACAGGCATCACTACAATTTTTTGTACATCAATTCCAATGGCTCTGCCTTCGGTGGCAATAACACCAGTGACACGACAACGTCTATCACCCACTCTTAACCATTGGCCTATAGCATTGTTTTTACCAAAGAGTTCGGATTCAACTTCTTTACCAATAACACAAACCGGAGGGGATCGATCCAGAGTCACTCCGGGTAAAAAATTACCACTCTCCATTTCCCATTTTCTGACTGCTAAAAAAGAAGGGGTTGTGCCTATGATAGGTACAGATCTTTCTAAACCATTAAATTGCGCTGGCGTTTCTCCTACAACAATTGGTGCGATTCTCTTTATTGCTTCGATTTGTCTTAAGCTAATCGCGTCTTCAACGGTTAAATCTCTTGGTGCAACACCAGCTAAATCGGCAGGTGTGCCTCCTCCTGTGGTCTCGTTTTTCCCTGGTAGAACAATCAGCAGATTGGTTCCCATATCTTTGAATTCCCCAGTGATGTAGTCCCTCGCTCCTTCTCCGACAGCTGTTAAAAGGATGACAGCCATAACACCAATGGAGGTTGCAATGAGCAGCATTAGAGTTCGCAATGGGTATCGTATCAGGGTACTAAACGCTAAAAATAATAGATCTACAAAACGCATAATTAATTCTTTTTATCTGTAACAATTTTTCCGTCAAGGAGTTTGATCAATCGGTCAGATCGTGAACCCATATGAGTATCATGGGTAACAACTATAAGGGTTAAACCTCCCCTGTTAAGCTCCTCTATTAATTTAATAATTTCTTTACTCGATGTTGAATCAAGATTTCCTGTTGGTTCATCGGCCAATAACACATCAGGTTCCATAACAATTGATCTGGCTATCGCTACACGCTGTCTTTGTCCACCTGAAAGCTGCTCAGGCCTATGATCTGATCTGTCAGTGAGGCTAACCCTAGCCAGAGCCATGTCGGTCTTCTCCTTTCGTTCTTTTGGGTTTAGACCTGATAAAATCATAGGCATTTCAACATTCTCAGCGGCTGTCAATCTTGGTATTAAGTGAAAAGATTGGAAAATAAATCCAATTTTTGTTGATCGAATATGAGCCATTTCATCATCATTCATTTTTGAGGTGTTCACACCAGATAAAACGTAACTACCTGAGGTTGGCGTGTCCAGTAATCCAAGTATATTAAGTAGTGTCGACTTCCCAGACCCTGAAACACCCATTATAGAGACGTATTCATTCTTATCGATTTCTAAGTCTACTTCGTCTAGGGCGCGGACAATTTGATTGCCCACTTCAAAATGTCGACATAAGTTTTCTAAATGAATCATTGGTCAATGATATTAGCTGATTTCAACTGCTATATTGGTCTCTTCACTCGAGGCGTCATCTGGATCATCTGTTTCCTCAATGATGACGGTTACTCCTTCTTCTAATCCTTGTCTGTCTACTGATAAAACGATCTTGTCCTCTATGGTCAGACCGCTCAGAACTTCGGTGTGTTGCCAATTAGAAAGACCAACTTCAATCTCTGTTTTAGAGAGGGTGCTATCTGGATTGATCAGATAAACAAAACCACCAGCCATTACTGCTTGTGAAGGGACGCTTAAGGTTGCTTCTGATGTGTCAATGATAATTGTAATATCAGCGCTATATCCAGGTAGAAGAAACTCTTGAGGGTTATCAAAGACAGCTTCTACTTCAACTGTTCTCGCCTGTTTTTCTAAATCAAGAACGTAGGGAGCAACTCGTCTTACTGTCGCAGGAAACTCTTTTTGCCCAAAAGCATCCATAGTAATCCTTGAATTCAATCCAGCAATAACTTCAGGTGCATCGATCTCATCAATCGGTGCCTTAATATATATACAAGTGTTATCAATTAAATCAAGAGTGGGTTTGGTGGCAACGCCCACGGGTGATGGAGTAACATATTCTCCTAGCTCGCCTTCGATTTCAGCAACGATTCCACCGAAAGGTGCAATCAATTGGGTCCTCTCTAGAGATGCCTTACTGACTTCAACCTGAGCTTTAGCAGCATTACAGGCGGCAGCCCCGGATTCAGAATTTGTTACAGCAGCTTCTTTTGCTTCTTCAGACGCTAAGCCTTTAGCAAACAATTCATTGGTTCTTTCTGCATCACGTTTTGCTTTAGCTGAAATGATACAAGTCTGTTCAGCACTTCTTTCTGACGCCTTTACTCTAGCCTTGGTTTCTTTATTCCATAGCTCTAGAAGAACTTGACCTTTCTCAACCATGTCACCCTCTTCCACAGCAAGGGTTGCTATCTGTCCTCCCATTGCTGGTGACATTTTTGATCTTCTGCACGCATCAATTGTACCCGCCCTGGTGTTGGACACTGTTTGTTCTACATTTCTGATTTCTGGTTTAGTGGTGATTACTTTTATGGCCGTTTCATTGCCTGGATAAAAAAAACTCGAAGCAACGAGGAGTAAGATAATAACCGCTATAATTTTTTTATTTCTAGTCATTTTGATAAATAATTTTTGAACAATTGTATACGCTTCATGAAAGAAAGCTATTCTAAGATACAATTAGTTACACCGCCACAACATTAACTTAAAACTCATTTTTTCTTCACAATCTATTGATATATTAGATTTACATTGTTTAAGAATATTCCGATGATGAAAAATGTATTAACAGCACTGCTTCTTATTACCCTGTCAGGGTGTGTGGCTAATAGCTCTAGTTCAATATTTGAAAGTTCAAAACCTGTTATTGATACAAAAGGAGTGAACATGTCACAGTATGAAATTGATCTCGAGGAATGCTCAACCTTCTCTGAAGATATATCAACTGGAAAAAGTATTGTTAAAGGAGCAGCAACTGGTGCAGCTGTCGGCGCTGTCATAGAAGCCATCACCGACGATGTACGCTCAAGACGAGATGCTATTGAAGTGGGCGCTGTATCTGGAGGGGCACAATCAGGTGTAAGGGCTGTTAGAGAAAAACAGCAAATCCTAAAACGATGTTTGAGAGGTCGTGGCTATAAAGTTCTGAACTAATCAGTAGACAGCTTAAAGGAAACGCCACAACCGCCATGACCGCAATACCCATCAGGGTTTTTAGCTAAATATTGCTGATGATAATCTTCAGCATAATGAAAGGTCTGAGTTTGGAGTACTTCTGTAACAATGTCGCCGTAACCAGCATTGCTTAAACTTAACTGGTATTGTGCTTTGGTTTTCTCAATTAATTCAAGCATAGACTGGTCAGAATAAAAGACTACTGATCTATATTGGCTGCCAACGTCGTTGCCCTGTCTCATGAATTGGGTTGGATCGTGGCCTTCCCAAAACACTTTAAGTATTTCTCCGGTGGAAATTAGTTCAGGTTGATAAACGATTAAAATGACTTCGGCGTGGCCAGTGGTCCCAGAGCAGACCTCTCGATAAGTGGGTTCATCCTTTATGCCTCCACTATAACCAACACTGGTGGCATGTACTCCTTCCAATTCCCAGAATATTTTTTCAGGCCCCCAAAAACATCCCATACCGACCCGTAATTCTAAGAATCCATCTGGATGGGGGGGACGAATATTATTTCCAGTTACAAAATGTTTTTCTGAGATTTCCATGTCGTAATTTTATTTCGCTTATCCATAATAAGAAATAAATATGATAAATTAATCATGTATGAATTCAAAAGTCATTAAGAATAAGAGATGAATAAATTAAGTTATATTTTTAATCAATTAATAAGAATTATAATTCTTATCCCTGTCCTTGGCTATACTCAAACAGAGAATCTTAATGAAACTGAACAGCTAGCTCTCAGAGGCAATTTACAGCAAGAATTTCTAAGTTTATATGATCAAGAACGGTTTCAACAAAGTATTGTGCCTGCAAAAAAAATTGTCACATTGACACGGGAGATTTATGGTGAAAACAACTTCAGACTTATAACGCCACTCAATAATCTTGCCAGTGCATACTATATGGTAGAGGATTTTGAAAACGCACAGGCCTCCTTTCTTCAGTGCATTGACTTAATTGAAGCCAATCAAAATATCATTTCACCCGAGTTAATTTCTCCGCTCTATGGGTTTGCTCTCACTTTAAATCGCAGTGGTCAATATGAAACGGCCATAACTATTCTTGAAAGAGCCTTAAGAATTAATCATGTTAATCAAGGATTCCACAATCTTGATCAACTTAAAATTCACGACACGTTAACTGAAAGTTTTATTGGTGTAAAAAACTTCGAACAAGCCAATCATCATCAAACCTTTCAGGTTTTTGTTAACAAAAAACATTTTGGTGTAAACAACTCCATGGTGGATGAATCATTAATAAAGTTAAGCAGTTGGTATAAGCGAACTGGTCAAATTTTCCTTGAACGTGAAGTTCATGATGAATTGCTTGAAAGGCAAACCAATCGAACAACAGACCAGATCAAACCATTGATTGAAACTTATAAAAATATTTCGTTCTCTCATCGAAGAGAAGGTGTTGATATCTATCAAAGTTTGAGCCCGCTTAAACAAGCGTTGGAAAAAATTAATGCCATGGAAAATACTGATTTATTCTTAAAGTTTGAAGTATTACTGGACCTTGGAGATACCTATACTAGCTACGGACGAGTTCAATCAGGTATGAGAGCCTATGAAGAATGTTGGAATCTGATTGATGAAGATCCTGGCATGAGTCAATTAATAAAAGAACGATTTTCAAGACCGGTTAAAATTCGTAACATCCTGCTTCCCGGCATCTACCCACTGCCAGAAGTTGGAGAAGAAAATGAAGCTGATCAAACGGGTTATATTTCACTTCGTTATGCAATAGATGTTAATGGTAAAACAGCAAATATTGAAGTTATAGAATCAGACCCAGAGGGTTTCATTGACAGAGTGGCAGTGTCTGCTATTAAAAAAACAGTCTATCGACCGGTCTACATAGAAGCTGAGCCCCAAGAATCATCTGATATTAATTTTCGTCATGAGTTTCTATACTCGATTGGATCTAAGGGTAAAAAATCGAATGAGCCCGAAGCTGAAGAGGAGCTAGAAGATAAACCTTTAGAAAATCCTATAGCTTAACTTCCTTGATTATTGATTCTGATAGAAGCGTTACTACCGATAAAAATGATCAGGTAAATAAAACCTACCAACGCCATAGACCAGCCAAAGGCGGCGTTTCCAAAAAGATCCATAGCTTTCCCTATAACTGGGGGACCAAGGATCTCACCTAAAGATAGAAAAAAAATAAAACAAGCATTGGCAGAGGCCAGCACTTTACCTTTAAACTCTTGACCAAGTAATGTGAGGCCCAAAGAATAAAAGCTCATAATTGTTCCACCAAGAATAAACAGTGTAAGAAAACGTAAAAAAGGCACATTGAAAATCATTGGTAATATGGCTAATGAGATTACGCTAATGCTTGAAACATATATCATTAATCTTGCTTTATCATAGCGATCCGCCATCCAGCCTACTATTAAAGGACATATTAATTCCCCACTAGCTAGCCAGGCAACAGTTCTTGACGATTGAGCATAATCCTCTTGAACATAAGGCAGTGCAAAAATAGGTAATAATGCGGCTGTGCCTGCATAAAGAAATCCCATCATCCAGCTGGAACCCATAAGACCAGGTGCTGTCACCAGATAGCTATAAAAAGAAATATCTTCAACAACATCATAGTCCGGTAGATCTGTCATATTCCATAATGGAATTGCAGCAGCTATTGATATAAGAGCTGAAACATAAAAACCTCCACCGGATTCAATTGATATAAAAGACATGATCAGTACACCAACAATGAACCCCAAAGATATAATTGATGAATAGACTGCAATAACTTTTCCACGATGTTTATCTTCAGCAAAGGCATTAATCCAAACCTCACTTAATAACCAAATGCCTGTTGCTGCAATACCGATAATGAATCGTAAAACAAACCAAATATAAATGTTTTTAAATGCAGGCAAAAACAGAATCGAAATTGGTAAAACAATTAAGCAGAATCTCATGATTTGCATTTGCCCGAAACGATTAATTAATTTAGAGAAGAACGGGGTTATTATTACTGTAGCTAAACCAACCATTGACGCAGAAAAACCTATCACTGCTGACGTGACACCCCATGTTTTAAGGGTTAAAGAGCTTAATGGGAGATTAATTCCAACCATTACACCTACCAGTGCAATTGCTGTCATTACTTTAGCAAGTGATTTGAGATTATTCTGTTTGCTCATTTGGTGAGCTTGCTGGATTGGAATTCTTTTTTACCCGCGTTAATTAATTCAAGTAATTCAAGTGATCGCCCACCAACTTGCTTAGCTAATCGTTCAACTTGACCCTGAGTTGTGTTCTTCCATTGCTGTCGTTGTTCATCATTCAACTCATACACTGTAATACCCATTTGTTCAGCTTGAGTTAAATCCTCTGCTGCTTCAGCTCTCAATGATCGTCTTGACTCATTTGCTTGTGGCCAAGCTTTTTTAATTATCACTTGTTGTTCTTCATTAAGCTCATCCCACCATGCCTTTCTCGCAACCATAATGGACATGCCAAGTGAATGCTCTGTCAGGGTGTAATGTGGTGCCTCTTGTTCTTTTCCAGTTTTCACATAAAGAGCCACTGAATTATCGCCTGCCTCGATTAAATCAGTTTGTAATGATTGAACGATCTCACCATAACCCATTGGTATTTGGTCCGCTCCTATAGCTTCAGCAAAATAGCGGGAACTTAAACTTGCAGAGACACGGTAGCGTTTTCCTTTTGCATCTTCAGGGCTCAAAATTGGTTGTTTTGCATAAACATTATGGAACCCAATTTCACTCCAAGCAATAAACTGCAACCCTTTCTCTGCTAATAAATCAGTAAAAATAGGGGTCAAATAATTATCATAAACAAAGTCTGCCTCTTCGGCACTGTCGAACAAATAAGGTGCGTATAATAATGCGGCTTCTGAGACCAAAGTTGAAACAATAATGGCTGAAAGGTTAGCAAATTGAACCCGATTTCTTCTCAGTCCTGAAACAAGATTCTCTTCAGAGCCCAGTTGACCATAAATTAGCATTTTAGTTTCCATCTCAGGTAACCCCTCTGTCACAGCTTCCTGAAAATCTAAGAAATGTTGCTCCCCAACAGTATTGGGTATTCCAGTGCCGCCAACTGTCATTGACAAAATCTCATCTTGCTGACCTGTATCACAAGCTGATACAGAGAAGATAACAATCAGTAGTAAGAATAATTTGTATTTCATATTTAAGCTCAATGGAGAAAAATCATTGTCTCATTTGACCAGGTTGGCGTCTATCAAGGAATCCGTTAACATATGCCCTATAATTTTTAAAAAGGCTCCTTATGTCACCAAAAAGAAAATCTAAACATGTTATTAAATCATCAGAAATTACCCCTGAATCTGTTTATCTAAATCGTCGTTCTGTTCTGCAAACAATTGGCACGTTATCAACAGGACTGGCAGTAAATTTATTTGTCAATGACAGTATTAATGCAAATGAAAACCAATTGACCTTTTCTCCTAATAATAAATATTCCACTACAGAGCCACTTAATAGTTATGAAGACATCACCACATATAACAATTTTTATGAGTTTGGCATGCAAAAAAGTGATCCCTATAATTACGGGGGTCAATTCGAACCAAAGCCATGGTCAGTCAAAGTTACAGGTGAAGCCAACAAAACAGGGGTCTTCGATATTGATGATCTAATAGACATCAATGCTCTAGAAGAAAGGATATACAGATTGAGATGTGTTGAAGCTTGGTCAATGGTGATCCCTTGGGTAGGCATTCCACTAGCGAGTATTATTAAAAAATTACAACCAAAACTAAATGCTAAGTATGTTGCTTTTGAGACTGTGTATAGACCTAAACAAATGCCAGGTCAAAGACGACCTATTCTGGACTGGCCTTATATTGAAGGATTAACAATGGAAGAAGCCATGCACCCTTTGACCATTATTGCTGTTGGTTTATACGGTCAGGAGTTATTGAATCAAAATGGTGCGCCGATGCGTTTAGTTGTTCCATGGAAATATGGATTCAAAAGCATTAAATCTATTAATAAAATACATTTTCAATCAAAAAAACCTTTAACCAGTTGGAATATTTCAGCTCCCAATGAATATGGATTCTTAGCTAATGTTAATCCAGGGGTTGATCACCCAAGATGGAGCCAAGCAAGAGAAAGGAGAATAGGTGCTGGGTTCTTTGGAACCAAGCAACCCACTCTTATGTTTAATGGGTATGCAGAAGACGTCGCCAGTCTATATAGTGGCATCAACCTTAGGCGTAATTTCTAAGATATCTTATAAATCAAACAACCATGAAAGCCATAGTGAGAATTATTCTACTAGTGAGTTTTTTACCCTATGTTCTGCTTAATTTTAGGGCTTTTGGTTTTTTGGGGGGGCTGGGCGCCAATCCTGTAGAGGCAATAATCCATGACACAGGAATATGGGGAATCAGATTTCTGGTCTTAACATTGACATTAACACCCTTGTATCACTATTCGAAACAAGAGGTGCTTAGAAAATTACCAAAACCGATTGGTCTGGTTGCTTTCTTCTATGTTTTAAATCACTTTCTTTGTTATGCGATTATAGATCAAGCAGGTGATCTTGGTGTGATTGTGATTGATATTATAGAAACTCCATATCTGATTGTTGGTTGGGCAGGTTTTTTATGTCTGTTTGCTGTTGGATTAGCTTCATTTAATTCATTCCAAGAGTGGTTTAACAAAAATCGATCAACAATCAGTGGCTTAGTCTACTCTGCTGCCGTACTAGGTGTTTGGCACTTCTACTGGCAAGAAAAGGTTATTAGCTATGAAGCTGTTTTTCACTCAGTTTTGATGACATTACTTATTGTTTGGCGTCTTAGAATATCGACAGGAAAATCACCTAGTTGATATCGTCAACTACCCAATTAAGTAAAGCCTCTCGAAAAGGTGAAACACGATATGGATAATCAGGAATATCATTATGAATAAAAACAAACATATATTCCTTTCCAGATAAACCGGTAATAAAGCCTGCTAGGCCAGTCACCCCATCCAATGTTCCTGTTTTGAGCTTTAGTCTCGTTTTTAATAAATCACTTTGATATTTATCTTCAAGCGTTCCATCAATGCCAGAGACAGGCAATGCATCAAGCAAGATATCAGATGACGGATGTTGTTCCATAGCTTGCAGTAAATCTAGAATGGTCTCTGGCCTTATGTTTGTTTTCCTAGACAGCCCAGAACCGTTTTCAATAAAAGCACTGCTTGTAATATTGATACCATTCTTGCTCAGCACCTTCTTCATAATCTTTCTTGAGGCTTTATAGTTTTTCTTCCCCAAAGATTGGTTCAAACTCAAGAAGATATGTCGAGAAATTAAATTATCACTTTCCTTAATGCTTTCCGTCACAATTTCTGCAAGAGTTGCTGAGTCAAAGGACACTAATGGCTTATCAAAAAAATTAGGATTTCCTTCACTTATATACCCGTTAAAGCCGCCACCCGATTCTAACCACAACCTTTTAAACGCACCGAAAAAATAATGGTTAGCATCTGTCAATGAAATATCATGCTCAAATGAATCACAATTCTCAGGGTACATGCCAGTCAATACGATAACAGTATGAGGCGGGTATTTTTCTTCAATGATCTCGGTAAAATTAACATCATCTCTAAAATTACCACATGACCCAGCTCCTATTTTTAATTGATCAAGGAAAGAGACCTCTTCTGGTAAAAAAACCGGCTCTATTTGAGCAGCATTTGTAAATTTTTTTGAAACAATAAAGTCGATCTTGTTGGAATTAACCAAAAAAGAAGTGTGCATAACATTGTATGGACGAAGAGGATCGTCATCAAAGACTGCTGTAGAAATTCGAGGTTGTTGGAAAAATTCCTGTTCAACAATGAGTCCATTGTTAATGGTATGAATCCCTAAGCCTCTCAATTCTATCACCATCTCTTTCAAACGCTCTATGGTTATATAAGGATCACCACCACCTTTAAAAATTAACGTTTCTACATTTCCATCATTGATAGGATCTGAGCTGAAGACTTCAGTGGTCCAATTAAAATCAGAGCCTAAATGATCTATGCCCACGTAAGCAGTAAATAATTTTGTAATTGAGGCTGGGTTTCTAAAAACGTTTGCATTGAGATTAATTAATCTAATATCTGAACCAACTGGCTGGACAATAATGCTTAGATTGTCCAAAGGAATACTATACTTAGAAGCTAAGGCTTTAATCTCTTCCGGTATTGTATTTTTTGCATCAGTAGAAGCACTTGTCAATAAGACAAAAATTAACGACATAAGAAGAAATGTTTTCTTATTGACGCAACGATTAAGCATCAAAGAAGTTTACTTGTAGTCGTCAAGTAACTTGTTCAATGCTTTTGAGCCTGGACATAAATCTTCAAAAGTAACTTGATTAAGTGGCTTGGTAATAGTGTTCTCTGTTTCTGTAAAATCTGGTTGAGATTCATCAATATATAAGAGCCCAGTTAATAATTCTCCCTTGTCTGAAGCCTCTTTAATGCTTTTGAAGGATTGACTCCTATCCTGAGGGCTATAACTATCATCAGCTTTACGGAGAATAACTTTACCGCCTTCATGAAGATCAACCTCCACACTTGTTCCTTCGTCATACTGAATCTCTATTTCAGTAAAGGGCGCTATATAATCGGTATAAACGGCTTCTCGTTTTGTTTCTCTTGTGCTCATATAACTCTTTGTAGAGCCCTCATGATCATTAAAAGTTACGCACGGCGAGATAACATCAATCATCGCAAATCCACGATGCATAAGCCCAGCTTTAAGCAAGGGAACCAATTGATCCTTATCGCCTGAAAAACTTCTAGCAACAAAAGTGGCGCCAAGTGAAATAGCAACTGTGCATGGATCAATAGGAATTTGTGAATTCGGTGCACCTTTTTTTGCTGTTGATCCTACGTCCGCTGAGGCAGAGAATTGTCCTTTAGTTAAACCATAAACTCCATTGTTTTCAATAATATAGAGCATATTAAGGTTTCTTCTGATGGCATGCGAAAATTGTCCCATGCCAATAGACAATGTGTCGCCATCACCAGAAACACCTAAGCACAATAATTCACTATTAGCAGCATTTGCTCCGGTAGCAACGGAAGGCATACGGCCATGCACAGAATTAAATCCATGTGACTGGCTTGCAAAATAGGCAGGGGTTTTAGATGAGCAACCAATACCACTTAGTTTAATCATTCTATGAGGCTCGATATTTAAATCAAAAACTGTTTGGATAATTGCTCCAGTGATAGAGTCATGTCCACAACCAGCACAAAGAGTTGACATTACTCCCTCATAATCATCAAAGGTCATACCTAGTTTATTCCTAGGATCATTGTCCCTTATAATCTTTGGTTTCTTTATATAGCTCATGCTGCTTTTACTGCGTTAATTTCTAATTGAATCTTTTCAACAACATCCTTAGAAAATATTGGTATTCCGTTATAGAGTCGAATAGATTTTATTTTCTTTGGATCAACTTCAGCCTCTGAAATTAATAATTTTGATAACTGGCCATCACGATTCTGTTCCACAACAAAAATCATTTCATGATCATCAAGAAATTTTTGAACTTCTTTTGTGAATGGAAATGCTTTGACTCTTAAGTAATTTAAATTCTGATCTTGTTTCTTCATAACATCTCTTGCTTCACGAATAGCATCATCACAACTACCTATACTGATAATTCCAAACTCATTACTTTTTGAGAACGAGACAGCAGGTTTAGGTACCAGCGTCTTAGCTGTTTCCCATTTAACCAATAAACGATCAACAACATCTTGATATTCAGATGCATCTTCTGTGTATCCGCCAAACCTATTATGCCCTGAACCCCTTGTAAAATAGGATCCTTTAGGGTTTGATCCAGGTATAGTTCGATATGGAATTCCATCTCCATCTACATCAAGGTAACGATGAAATGTCTCCATATTTTCTATCTCTTCAGAAGACAACACCTTACCTCGATCGGGTTTAAATTTATCATCCCATTTTAAGTCTTTAATCATCCAGTCATTCATACCGATATCAAGATCACTCAATACAAAAACAGGCGTTTGCAGTTGTTCTGCAAGGTCAAATGCTTCTAATGAGAGATAAAATGCTTCTTCTGGATTAGCAGGATATAAGCATATGTGTTTTGTGTCTCCGTGCGAAGCGTACGCACACATAGTGATATCACATTGCTGAGTTCTTGTAGGCATACCCGTAGAAGGCCCCGTTCGTTGAACATCAAAAATTACTGTTGGTATCTCAGTGTAGTAACCAAATCCTATAAATTCACTCATTAAGGAAATACCTGGGCCACTGGTTGGTGTGAATGATCTAGCACCATTCCAACCTGCGCCTAGTGCCATGCCAATGGCTGCTAGTTCATCTTCAGCTTGAATAATAGAGTAATTATTTTTCTTGGTGTCCTCGTCTTGTCTAAAAAAAGAACAATATTTGGTGAAAGCATCCATTAATGAAGTTGAAGGAGTAATCGGATACCAAGAGCCAACAGTTGCTCCGGCATAGACACAACCTAGTGCCGCTGTAGCATTGCCGTCAATCATAATGTAACCCTCTGTCTTTTTAGACGCCTTAGCTTTAAAAGGTAATGGGCATTTAAAATTATCTTTTGCGTAATTAAAGCCCATATCAAGTGCAGACTTATTAGCTTCGATAAGATGGGCTTTTGAGCCAAAGGTGTCTAATAGTAATTGCTCGATTACACCAACATCCATCTCTAAAAGTGCAGCGAGTACCCCGACATATGTAGTGTTTTTCATCAGAGTCCTAGAGCGAGCTGTGTCAAATTTCTGATTACACATCGTTGCAAGTGGCACACCAAGAACAGTGATATCATCTCTAGCCATTAACTCTTCTCTTGGCCAGGAAGAATCATAGATAAGATAACCTCCTGGTTCCACTGCTGCTAGATCTTCTGCATAGGTTTGAGCATTCATTGCGACCATAATGTCAACACTACCAGAAGGTGCTAGATAGCCTTTATTGCTAACTCTAACTTCATACCAAGTAGGTAACCCTTGAATGTTAGAAGGGAAATAATTTTTTCCAACAACGGGTATACCCATTCTAAAAATACTTTTCATGAACATGCCGTTTGCACTGGAAGAACCAGTACCGTTTACATTGGCAAACTTCACGGTGAAATTATTATGGCTGGCTTTACTCATTAGATTGCTTTTTTCGATTCGACCTTTTTAGATAATTGACCTTCATCAACTGCATAAGGGATTTCGAGTGTAAATTTTTTCATATCAAATGCTGCTGTTGGACAACGTTCTGCACACAGCCCGCAATGTATACAAACGTCTTCATCTTTAACCATAACCCTACCTGTTTGCGGTAAGGTTTCTGAAACAAAAAGTGCTTGCTCTACATTATTTGCCGGGGTTTTTATATTTTCTCTAAGTACTGCTTCATCTGCATTCTCAGAGATCATCAGACAATTCACTGGGCACACATCAATACATGCATCACATTCAATACAAAGTTCTGCAGCAAAGTCGGTCTGAATATCACAATTTAGACAACGCTCCACTTCTTTTTTAAACTGCCCTGGCTCAAAACCTAATTCAACTTCTATATTGATATCTTTGAATCTTTTCTCCATAGGAACGGTGGGTACATCGACTCGATCCTCATAACCGTAATCATTGCTATAGGTCCATTCATGTATACCCATTTTTGCAGTCACTAAGTTCATTCCATAAGGCAGTCTGTCTGTCAGAGATTCATTATGACAATACTTATGCATTGAAATAGCAGCTTGATGCCCATGTTCAACTGCTTCTATAATATTCTTTGGGCCAAAGGCTGAATCCCCACCAAAAAATACTCCGGGGACAGTCGATTCATAGGTATTAGTATCAACAACGGGTACTTCCCACTCATCAAAGTCTAGACCTATATCACGTTCAACCCATGGGAAAGAATTTTCTTGGCCTATCGCCAAAATGACTGTGTCACACGCTATAATCACTTCATCTACTTTGGTTGATGTCAATCTACCGTTCTCATCTTTATCCCATTCAAGAACACTAAATTTCATTCCAACCAATTTGCCATTTTCTACCATGTATTCTTCAGGCGAATGATTCAATACTAATTCAACCTCTTCTTCTAATGCGGGTTCTAGTTCCCAATCTGATGATTTCATTCGATCTCGAGTGCCTCTATACAAAACTTTAACGTTTTTTCCACCAAGTCGAAGTGACGATCGACAACAATCCATTGCTGTGTTTCCGCCGCCAATAATTAAGACGCGTTCCCCCACAGAATCAATGTGTTCAAATGCCACAGATTCTAGCCAAGCAATACCCACAAATACTTGATCTGTTTCATATCGCCCTGGTAGATCAAGCTCTCTGCCCTTAGGAGCACCAGTGCCTACAAAGACGGCGTCATAATCTTGTTCCAGTAAATTTTTCATGCTCTCAATAGGATGATTCAAATATATATTTGCCCCCTGCTCAACTATCACATCAAATTCTTCATCTATCACTTCAGGGGGTAACCTAAATTTGGGAATATTGCTTCTGATTAATCCACCCATTTCAGGTAAAGATTCGAAAATATCAATATCGTAACCCAAAGGTAACAGATCATTAGCCACAGTCAGAGAAGCACAACCTGCTCCTATGCAAGCAATCTTCTTTCCATTTTTTTGTTTAGGTATGGGCGGTAGGTGCTCTTTAAAATCTCCTTTCAAGTCACCAGCTACTCTTTTGAGTCTGCAGATAGCGACTGGCTCCTCTTCAACTCTTACTCGTCTGCAAACTGGTTCACACGGACGGTCACACACACGCCCAAGGATACCTGGAAAAACATTTGATTCCCTATTTAACAAATAAGCCTGGGTGTATTCACCTTGTGCAATGTGTCTAATATAACCGGGCACATCAGTATGTGCTGGACAACCCCATTGACAATCTACTACTTTATGAAAATATTGGGGATCTTTAGTGTCGGTGGGTTGCATGATGAAAGTGGTGTCTGACGCTTATTATATAACGCTATATGTTTTCGAAAATTTAACTACAAAAGTTTTCAGTTTCTTTTTATCTCACAACCTAAAAGGTTAGAAGTGAAAATTACCATATCCTGATTGGAAAAAAAACGATATTTTATATCCTATTCTGAGAAATACTTTTTATTCAAAATCAAGACGTATTCCTGAGGGTTCTCTAAGAATATTACCTTCGTTATAAACTAATTGTCCATTAACAAATGTCTTATTTATCATAGAGTTAAAAGTCTTGTTCACAAACGGGCTCCAAGAGCATTCGTAGAGAATGCTTTCTTCGCTAACATTGGTTTTGCTATCTAAATTAACCAAAACAAGATCAGCCCAATAATCTTCTCTGATAAACCCGCGATCTTTGATGCCATAAATCTCTGCAACATTGTGGCTAGTTTTGGCCACAATGGTTTCTAGAGTTAACTGTCCTTGATGGAAAAACTCAAGCAGCAACAGCAATGAATGCTGGACTAAAGGTAGTCCAGATGGGCAATCAGGATATGTTTTTTTCTTCTCCTCAAAAGTATGGGGGGCATGGTCAGTTGCAATAACATCAAGGCCACTATTGTTCAAGGATTCCATCAAAGCAACTTGATCACTTTGTGTTTTGATGGCTGGGTTACACACAATGAGTTGTTGAAATTCATCATAGTCAGTGTCATTAAAATACAGGTGATGCACACAAACCTCAGCAGTGATATTTTTTTCTCTATGGTCTTTGTTCTCAAATAAAGAAAGTTCTTTAGCAGTCGTTAAGTGCAGAACATGAAGTTTAGAACCAAATTTTTTTGCAAGTGCAACAGCCTTTGATGATGACTTATAGCAGGCTTCAACTGATCTGATGTTTGGATGTTCTGAGACGGGGATAGGTAAATCTCCATATTGTTCACGCATCAACTCCAAATTTTTTTTAATCAATGGAGTGTCTTCACAGTGGGTAGCAATCAGAACTGGTGAATCAGAAAAAATTCTTTCTAAAGCATCGTCATTATCCACTAACATATTGCCAGTTGACGCTCCCATAAAAACCTTTACCCCACAAGCTTCTCCTGTTTTTAAATGCCTGATCTCCTCTATATTATTGTTAGTAGCTCCCAAGTAAAACGCATAGTTTGCATGAGCCTTGCCTTCTGCTAATAGATATTTTTGTGCCAAAAGATCTCTGGTAACCGTCGGTGGGTTAACATTAGGCATGTCCATGAAAGAGGTTACTCCACCAGCCACGGCGGCGGCTGATTCTGAAAGAATACCGCCTTTATGAGTTAATCCTGGTTCGCGAAAATGTACTTGGTCATCAATTAATCCTGGCAACAAGTATTGTCCGTCGGCATCAATAACTTCAGTGTTTGAATCAATTTTTATTTGATTATCAATTTGCTTAATTCGGCCATTATCAATCAAAATATCTTGTTGATTAATAGACCCTTCATTGACTACTTTAGCATTGATTATTGCTATGGATTGTTTGCTCATGGCGTTATTATAACAGTCTAGTTTATCAATGGATTTTTAAGAGTGAATTATTAGCTATGAAATTGAAATTAACAAATCTTTTTCACGGGTGGTATGTTGCCATAGGTTGTTGCTTGATTTATTTCTTTGTCAATTCTATGACACTGTTTGTCCCCCAAACTCTTTTCCCAAGGCTAATGGAGGAATTTGCTGTCAATGAAGCAGAAATTAGTCTGACGGTGGCTAGAACCCTTTTATTTGCGTCTATCTTCTCTCCAATCTCTGGAATATTAATTGATAAATATGGTGCTGTTAAAGTGTTAAAAGTGGGGGTTATTATCATGGGATTAATCTACGGTTTCTATCCGTTTGCAACATCCATTGAGACACTCTATAGATTGCATTTCTTAATGGCCATAGGTCTAGTTTGCTCAGGGTTAGGTCCGAATGTGATCATAGTATCTAATTGGTTTAATGAACATCGAGGCAAGGTTGTTGGTATGTTAGTCGCAGGGTCGAGTCTAGGGGGAGCCACGCTTCCTCTTCTGATTTCACCTATCGTCAATGCACCTGGTTGGGGTTGGCGTTGGGGGTATGGAATATTGGCAATTCTTTTTTGGGTTTTTGCGGTGATTCCTGCCTACACATTTATTCGACCAGACCCTCAATCAATGGGACTGCATCCAGATGGGCTTGATCATGAACCTAACATTGGAAAAGAAACATCATCAGGGGTCAGCTTTATTGATGCTCTTAAATCTCGAGCCTTATGGTGCCTTGGGATTGGTTCTGCTTGTTTATGGTTTTCAATTCAAGGTTTAAACAGTCAAATCACAATTTTCTTTGAGCAAGAAGCTGGCTATACAGCTCAACAAGCTGTGATCTTGTTTTCAATACTGTTTTGGTTTAGTTTTTTTGGAAAATTCGCTTTTGGGGCATTAAGCGACAAAATACCTAAACAGCGTGTCTTTCTAATGACCTCTTGTATCCTCTTTATAGGATCTTTACTTCTTTTCGAAATCAATAATGGACAACTAAACTTCACACAAAATCGTACCCAGTTAACTTTATTCACGATCCTGTTTGGCCTAGGTTTTGGTGGAAGCTTCAGCATGATTCAATTGGTTGCATTGGAAATATTTGGAAAAGCTTACTTGGGCAGAATCTTAGGGTTAATTACCTTAGTTGATGGCATGGGCGCTGCTCTTGGAACCAAATTATTAAGTGAACTTAAGATCAGCACTGGAAGTTATTTTGTCCCCTTTGCTATTGTCTCATTAGTAACATTCTTCGCCATTATTAATGTTTTCTTAATTAAGCCCATCAAAACCAAATCGTAAACATTGAGCTAATGTTTGTCATAAATTGCCTTTAGCGTTAGTCTTAAATACTTGTTTATGGCAAAGAAATATAAATCATTCAAAATAAGGGAAATGACAGCTTCACTTGGGGCTGAAGTTATAGGCCTGGATATCACATCTAAACTATCCAAAACAAAACTCAATGAACTTCATCAAGCTTGGTTAGAACACCAGGTTTTGTTCTTTCGAGATCAGCCTCTCACTCCTGAACAACATGTCAACTTTACAAAAAATTTTGGAGAACTCCAAGGGCCAGGATACATGCCCACATTGGATGGCTTTCCTAATGTTTATGTTCAAGAATACCCTGAGCTGTATAAAGGTATAGTTTCTGATGTTGATTGGCATATCGATGCTTCATTTATGAAAAAACCTTTAAAGGGAGCAGTGCTTCATGCTCTAAAAGTTCCAGCTACCGGTGGCGATACTGCTTGGGTCAATTTATATAAAGCCTATGATTTACTCTCCAAACCTATGCAAAAATTCTGCTCAAGTCTCACAGCGGTGCATGATAACTTTTATAAAAATCTAACCAGTGTCTTAGATACCTATGGTGCAAAAGGTTATGAAATGGCAAGACAAGCCACTCCTCCTTCAATTCACCCTTTGGTCTGTAAACACCCTGAAACAGGGAAAAAATGTCTTTTTTATAGTGAATTAATGGTCTCTCATTTTAATGAATTAAATGATGAGGAAAATAAAACTATAAAAGAATTTTTGGTTAACCATATTAAAAAACCTGAATTGTATTGCCGGTTTAAGTGGGAGAATGATTCGGTTGCTTTTTGGGATAATCGTTGCACAGCACATAAAGGTATATTTGATTTTGGTCAAGAGTATAGGCTCATGCATAGGGTGGCCATCCAAGGAGAAACAAAACCTAAGAAGTAATTATGTGGATTAAAAAATTTCATAAAGATGATGAAGATGATACAAGGTCGCCTATTCCTACTCAGGTAATCTCTAATGAGGAATATCTTCCTAGACCGCAGACAAAACAACAAAAACAAGTTGAGGATCTTATCCAATCCCTCGCTGAAAAATACGGTAAAAAAGTTGGGCTCTCAAGACGAGACTTGTTAAAGACTGCTAATGGAATGGCCATTGCTTTTGTTGCTATGAACCAAATTTTTGGGAAGTATTTTAATGTTCAAGCAGAAGAAATGGTTGACCAATCAATGATTGAAGAATTGTGGCCAAAAAATGAGTTTATTTTTGATGTTCAAACTCACCATGTTGCAACAGGAAAAACAGAGCCTTTAGGTTTCAGAATCATGGCTTGGCCATTTAATGAAGAATTAAAAGGTCAGCGGCCTCAAAAAGATGATCTAAGATTCAATAATTATGTCAAAGAAGTGTTTTTGGACAGCGAGGTTTCAGTAGCTTGTTTAAGCGGTATTGCATCAAAAGTTCTGGATGTGATTAATGTTGACGAAATGGTTGATGCAAGAAACACTGTAAATGCTATGTCAGGTTCAGAACGCATGATTTGTCATGGCCCGATTGCTCCCTATATACCTAACTTTTTAGAAGAAGCTGAACGACAAGCATTAGAACTTAACGTAGATGCTTGGAAATTTTATACTGGTGTCTTTAGTACAGAGGGTGAGTATTCATGGTGGATGGATGATGAAGATCTGATTTATCCATTCTATGAAAAAATAAAAGCTTGGGGGAAAACCACAGTCTGTGCCCATAAAGGTTTACCCTTCAGACAACCAAGACCAGGGGAAACGGATTACACTCATCCCAGAGATATTAAAAAAGCTTCATTAGATCATCCTGAGCTAAATTTTGTGGTCTATCACTCAGGTTTTAAAGATCAACATATGGATTTGCCACTCGAAGATGTCTATCTAGATGATAATGCTTATTTACCCTATACCACTGATCTATGCAACGACCGATTAGCAAATCCAAAAATGACCAATGTCTACATGGAATTGGGCACAACCTTTGGACACACAGTTATCACTCATCCAAAAATATGTGCTCATCTTTTAGGGCAAATCATTAAAGCATTCGGAGTAGATCATATTCTCTTTGGTACAGATTCAATATGGTGGGGATCCCCTCAATGGCAAATTGAAGCATTAAGAAGATTTCAAATTCCTGAAGATATGCAAGAACAATTCGGCTATGCACCAATCTCTGATGAAGACAAATCGAAAATTCTGGGCCTAAATGCGGCTAAGCTCTACGACGTAAATGTTGAAGAAAGAAGACAACAAATTATTACAGATCGAATGACACAATTAAAAGAAGTCTACTTAGCTGAAGGTGGCAAACCAAGCAATAATATCTATGGCTGGGTTATGAGTTAATGCTTACTCTCATCCTTTAAAGAGATGGCTTTCCCTTGCATATGATCTGTGTCCTCTATCCCTAATATATCCGCAATGGTAGGAGCTAAATCTATTTGGTGAACCGGTCCTAATTCTTTATGCTCAATCGCTGCACCGATAGCATAAAAAATACCTCTCATATCAGGTAGTTGAGGTGAATAACCATGCATGCCCTTGGGTTGAGCATTGATATTGTTAGTGAACATATTGGGTGGATCAGTTATTAAGACGATATCTCCAGTTCTGGTTGGGTGATTTAAATGGAATGATTTTGGTAAATCATCCTTATCATAAGCTTGTATGTTAGCTTGTTTAGAAAAAAAATTGAGCGCTGCTGCTTTGCTGTTTTGATCCATAAACAAATGTGCAACTGCGGGTCCTGAAGAAGCTGTTATCTCGATTCCAGATTGCTGGATTAAATCTCTAAGCATTATGTAGTTTGACACCTCTGTCATGCCGTGATCACTGACCACAAATAATGAGATATAGTTCCATGCGTCCCTTTTATCTATCTCATTTAAGAGTTCTCTCAATAAGCGATTTTGACGTAAAATTTGTTTTTTTATCAATGGGCCTGTTGGCCCCTCTTGATGAGCAATTGTGTCTGTGCCGTCCCAATAACTCATAATCAACCTTGGTCTTACCTTTTCATCTAAATCAAGCCATTCAGTGATTTGCTTAATCTTTGTTTCTTCTGAAATACTTGCATCAAATGGAGCTTTTCTAAAAGAAGCACCAACATCATTCCAGTCGGTCTCTGAACCCACCCAGAAAAACACTGCAGCTGGAATCCCCGCCTGTTCTGCTAAAACCCAAATTGGTGGAACATCAATTAAATCGCCTTGGTCTGGGTAGTTAAAATAGCCTTCCTTACTATCATAAAATGAATTATGGAGAATGCCATGTTGATCGGGGTAAACCCCTGTTGCTAATGAAACATGGCCAGGATATGTAGTGGATTGATAAACAGGAATCAGATGCTCTGCTTTCAAGCCCCTTGTTGCAATACGCTCAAATGCATCTAAGTCACCACTCTTTGATATATCGTGTCGCATTCCATCCATAGAAATAACAATCACTGTGGCTTCTTTCTCAGCAAAAACATTACTGACGAAGAATAAGACAATAGAAAACACTATTGCTGGTAATGCTTTCATAACTTAAAAAGGCTTTCTAAATCTCAAAGTAAAACGGTCACTTTCACCAATATTTTCAAACACAATCTTCTCATCATCATTCAGACCATCGTAAGTTGGTGGTAATGTCCAAACCCCTTCTCTATGACTCTTAGAATCCTTAGGATTGGCATTAATTTCTGATGAAGCCTCCAAGATAAAACCAACTGATTCAGCAAGCTCAATCATAAACTCTTCATTAACATAACCAGAAGTAGCCTTAGGATCTTGGGCAATTGCTGGATCTCCTCTGTGCTCAACAACTCCTAATTTACCACCAGGTTTCAGCACCTCAAAGAATGCTTGTAAAGCAATTTTTTCCTGGCCTCTTGCCATCCAGTTATGGATATTCCGAAAAGTCAGAACCATATCAGCTGTTCCGGGTTTGGTTATTTCAGTTCGGTCGGGTAACTCAAATATTCCATGTTCTACGTTGCCATATAATTCTGGGTAAGCATTAAGTTTGTTTAAAAAAAGTTGGGCCATTCTTTTAAAATAATCTCGGTCAGTATTTACATCAAAAGAGGCTGAAATATACTGGCCTGAATCATTAAGATAAGGGGCTATAATTTCTGTGTACCATCCAGCGGATGGCCAAACCTCAACTACAGTCATCTCTTCCTCAATCCCAAAAAATTCTAATGTTTCTTTAGGGTGTCGGTAAACATCTCTTGATTTATTGTCTTCTGAGCGGTGATTACCAGCTATCACTTCATCCAATGAATGCGAATAAAGCACAGTTGGTAGCGTACAAAGAATTAATAAAGACAGTGTTTTAACAAAAAATTGTCTGGGCATCATGTTCTCCTTTTTAATGATAGATTATCTAATTTTTTTACGACTCATAACTGCCAGTGCTGGTGCCAATATAACACCTGCAACAAAACCTCCAATATGAGCTCCAAAAGCGATTCCACCTCCAGATCCTCCTGCAGCGCCATTGATCAATTGCAGGACAAACCAGAATATTAACACCACAAATGCAGGCAGCTTTAAAACTTGGATAAAAAAACCAAAGGGAATCGCGACCCGAACAGATCTTTTTGGAAAAAAAACAATATAAGCACCTAAGACACCTGATATAGCACCACTTGCACCAATCATTGGTATTGTTGATGAGGGGTCAGGCAAAGCCTGAGATAATGCTGCAACAACTCCACACACACAATAAAAAATGATAAACACAGGTTTGCCCAATATGTCTTCAATATTGTCTCCAAAAATCCATAAATAAAGCATATTCCCAATCAGATGCATAAATCCTCCATGTAAAAACATGGAAGTGACTAAGGTTAATTCTGGGCTAACCCACCTGAGAGCTTCAGGCAATAGAGCGCCTTGCAACAGACTGGCAGGGATTACCCCTAATGCAAGAATTGCAGCTCTGTTTGATTGACCTAAACCCAATTGCCACAGAAAAACAAGGCAACAAATTACGATCAATCCAATCGTAATGATTGGTTTAGAATGAGTGGGATTATCGTCAGCTAAAGGGATCATAACTAATAATTGCAATTCGGCTTTTTCTCAACTTTATTATACGCCTCTAGTGCATCAGAAAGCTGGCTTGCAAGACCGCTAATTCTGGTATCAGATGAAGGGTGGGTGCTCGCAAATTCAGGCATCCTTTTTTCTGCATCTTTTTTCTTCATTTTTTTCCATAAGCTCATCGTTGCTATGGGGTTAAAGCCTGCTTTAGCCATCAAAATAATTCCAGATTTATCAGCATCTGATTCCTGCTCTCTTGCATAAGGTAAATTCAATCCATAAGTTGCTAAAACTTGAGACATAGTATTGATCGCGCTAATTGTATTGTTTGCTTCATAAAGGTCAGATTGAGTGTAGATGGGTTTACTGGCTATTTTGCTTGTCACCACAGCAGAGCCTATAAGCGCGCCTACTTGTGTACGCTTTGCTCGTTTTGCCCGCTCATAACTGTGTTTATTCGTGACATGAGCTATTTCATGACCAATAACAGCAGCCAACTCATTAGGATTGCTCGCAACGTCAAAAAGACCTGTATTAACTCCTATCTTACCCGCGGGAAGCACCACGGCATTAGCAGTAGGGTCTTGAAAGACCTCAATCTCCCAATCAAAGCTGCTATAGGGCTCTTCAATTTGCTTAATAATATTTCTTGCAACGCATCGAACCAAAGTTCTTTTTTTAAGGTCCCTTGATATGGGGATAGACTGTTTCATTTGCTCCCATTGCTGTTCAGATTGAACGACAATCTCTCTCTCACTAACAAGAAGAGCTGCATGAAGATTCATTGAAGACAGCAATAAGACGATGCTCAAGTTAAATATGGTTAATGTATTTTTCCTCATTCTAATCATTGATTATTTTATTTAATCTTTTATAAGACAGGTCTGCACGATAACTTGATCTCACTAAGGGGCCTGCGACCACTTCTTTTAAACCTATTTGATGCCCCAAGAATTCATACTCACTAAAAATCTCTGGACTAATGTATTGCTCAACAGGCAAATGGTTCACTGTGGGTCTTAGATATTGACCCAATGTGAGTATTTCGACACCACAGTTAAATAGATCAGTCATTGTCTGTTTCATTTCTTCGTAGGTTTCTCCCAAGCCAAGCATTAGGCCAGATTTAGTGATTACACCTTGTTGAGCCGCATGTTCAAGCACTTTAAGAGTCTGCTCATAGCCGGCTCTAGGGTCCCTGACCCTGTGCGTAAGTCTTTTAACTGTTTCAAGATTTTGTGCAAACACGTCTAGGCTTGAGTTAAGCAGAATATCTAAATGCTTTAAATTACCGCCAAAATCTGGTGCTAGGACCTCAACGGTAACCGTTGGGCAAAGTGTCTTAGTCTCTAGAACACATGACGCTATATGGGTTGCTCCCCCGTCTTCAAGATCATCTCTATCTACTGAGGTAATAACGACATAATCTAGGTTCATGAAGGCAACAGTTTTAGCAATATGTACAGGCTCATAAGAATCCAACCAGCCGTTTGGATTACCAGTATCAATAGCACAAAATCGGCACGCTCTGGTGCATACGCTACCCAACACCATCAAAGTAGCAGTTCTATTATCCCAACACTCTCCGATATTAGGACATTTTGATTCTTCGCAAACTGTATTCAATTGATACTCAGAAACTATGGATTTGAGAGCACGAAAATTGGCTCCACTAGGAAGGGGCACTTTAAACCAGTTGGGTTTTATTGGCGCAGCTCGATTGGTATCAATCTTTTGGATTTTAATACCGTCTTTGATGGCCACTATTCCATTTCTTTGTTTGTATTTTTTACCGCTTTGGATTTTTAACATTCTCTGTGCACTCATGAGATAAATATAATTTAATATTATAAATTATATGCATTAATGATCTTATAAATTATGTGAATAATATGGTTTTTTAATTGATTACACAATGAGTTGTTTTGTAACAAATATTTTGTCTAAAAACTAAGGTGCAAGACCTTAAAAGTAATGGTTATATATATACTTATAATATTCATTACACTTTTCTATAAAATTTTGTAATGATTACTCTTTACATTACTTTTTTACATTACTTTCGAGGACAAACAATGAAAAAATCTAAAGCGTCTATTCTACATAGACTTTCTTACGCTATTTTCCCAATGGCATTCTTTTTAATAAACTCATCTTTACTGCAGGCTCAAGAAGACAGCAGTGAAGTAGAAGAAATTACTGTTACTGGATCGAGAATTCAGGATTCAAACATAGTCAGTTCTTCTCACATAACAACAGTGGACGCTGAAGCCATAGAGAATAGAGGTTTGACTAGGGTTGAAGATTACCTAAATGACCTACCACAAATATCACCTGGACAAAGTATTACTAACTCCAACGGTGCAAGCGGTACGGCTTCTGTCAATCTCAGAAATATGGGTTGCGGCAGAACTCTAGTGCTTTTAAATGGTAGACGACTTGCCCCAGGAACAACCGGTGGTGGAAACTGCGCAGACTTAAACAGTATTCCCACGCTGCTTCTAGATAAAGTAGAAGTATTAACAGGGGGCGCAACCTCTGTTTATGGTTCTGATGCTGTAGCAGGCGTTGTTAACTTTGTTCTTGATGACGACTTTGAAGGCTTTAGATCGAGTGTGACTCATAGCTTCTATCAACATAAAAATGATAATAGTGACCTGAGAGATTTAGTTTCATCTTACAATTATGCATTGGCAGATAAGAACATCACCGTTGGAGACACCACAAAAGTATCCTTTGCTTTTGGTGGTGATATCGACAATGGAAGAGGACACATGACAGCTTTTGTAGAAAAAACTGACACGGATCCAATTCTTCAAGGTGATTTTGACATCTCAGCATGTGCTTTAAGAAGTGGGTTTTCAGGTTGCGGTGGTTCTTCAACTATCCCTCCAGGGCGATTTGCTGATTTTGGATTATACGGAGCCTATGGCTTTACATTAGCTGATGGAACCTCTCCAAGGCTTGATCACAAAGTAGTAGGCAACACTCTTGTTCCTAGGGAAGGACAAGCTTATAACTACAATCCAACAAACTATTTCCAAAGACCTGATACTCGTTACAATGCTGGCCTATTTGGTCATTATGATATCAGTGATAATGTCACGGCGTATGTAGAATCCAGATACATGAAGTCTGAATCAGTTGCACAAATTGCTTATTCAGGAACATTCGGAAACATCACTCGCTTCCCTTGTTACAACCCGATGATGTCAGCACAACAACATGATGTGCTTTGTGGACAATGGGTTGGAATGGGTGGTTCGCATGCTCCAGATTTTGCATCCGGTGCAGCAGCCTTAGCTTACATTTCGAGTTTGGATATTGCTGTGGGTAACGGTGATATTATTGATTACGGTGCCCCAACTTATCACCTCAAACGTAATGTTGAGGGTAACCCTAGACAAGGTGCATTTTTCTATAAGAACTTTGTGAACACTGCAGGTATAAGAGGGGATTTCAATGACAACTGGTCTTATGATCTGAATGTTCAATCCACTAGAGTTGACTACCAAAACGAATACAGAAATGATTTATCAGTTACGGCTATTAATAGAGCGGTTGATATTATTTCAGTTAATGGTGTGCCCACATGTGTATCTGCTTTGAACGGCACTGACGCATCTTGTATGCCTTATCCTTTATTTAATGGAGGTCTTCCAGGCGATGAAGGAATTCAAGGAGTATGGGATGGCGGTCAAGAACTGCAAAACTATATTGCAAATGCTACCTATATTAACGGTAATCTATCACAACTTATCACCGCTGGTTATGTAACTGGTGAGCTTGGATTCTCTGTTCCAGGGGCTCCTAGTAATGCCCAGTTAGTTGTTGGCTTTGAAAATAAGAAAATGAGTTCAGATTACAGGCCTGACTTACCAAGTAGAACAGGAGACCGATCGGGTTCTGGTGGAGCGACATTGCCACTGGCTGGTGAATATGATGTCGATGAAGTGTTCTTTGAAATGGCTTTACCAATTAGAGATAACCTCAGTATGGATTTAGGTGCTCGTTTTGCGGATTACTCAACTGGTGCTGATACTGAAGCTTTCAAAATTGGTGCTTACTGGAGTGTTAATAGGAATATCTCACTCAGAGCTTCATTCCAAACTGCCCAACGACATGCAACCATAGGTGAAATGTTTAGCGCGGTATCTGACGGTCTTGTTGACTTAGATTATGACCCTTGCGGATTGGATCCAGACACAGGCGCTGCGCCAATAGCATCAGCTGCTCAATGTGCGCTGACAGGTCTTCCTGCAAATCTTTATGGTACTGATCTAAAATCACCAGCTGATCAATACAACATTAAAGGCGGTGGTAATCCAACTGTATTGCCAGAAGAATCAGAATCATTTACTGCTGGTATTATAATTACACCAGATCGATTCCCAGGGTTGGCTATGACAATCGATTATTTTGATATCACTGTTGAAGACGGTATCGGCGCTGTAAGTGCAAAGACTGCTTTAGACAAATGTATAGAAACTGGATCAGCAGGATTCTGTAATCTAATCAATCGACATCCTGTTAATGGAACCTTGTGGTTAACTGGTGGTTATATCAGTACTCAGCTAACCAATATTAGTGAAGAGTCCACAAGAGGTGTTGATTTCATCTTTGATTACACAATGGACACTAGATTTGGTTCGCTCGCATTAGAAGGGGTTAGCACTTTCTTGGATACCTATGAAATTATAGAACTTCCGGGAGAAGCTGCTATTACCTGTGCCGGCAATTGGGGTGGATCATGTGGTAAGAATCCAATGCCTAACTTTATGGGTACTTACACTGCAACTCTATCTACTGATATGAATACTGATATTGTTCTTGGTCTTCGTCATTTAGGACAAACTGATGATCTTAATGCTAATGACATTGATTTTGACTCCTTCACGTATTTTGATTTAACTGCAAATTATTACGGTATTAAAAATACGAAATTAACTGTAGGTATCAGTAATTTGATGGATAAAGAACCAGGATACACTTCTGATGCTGGAACAGCGCCAGGAAATGGTAATACATTCCCTGCCTATTTTGATGCCTTCGGAAGATATATATTCTTAAATCTTACGTACGGTGTTAACTAGTCAGTATAAAAAACTGAAAAAAGCAAAAGGGCGGTTTAATAACCGCCCTTTTTTTATAGCTAAGCTTGATTCCAATTAGTCACAGGGCACTTTAAAAAATCGAGCTAGTATTAAAGTTATGACACGAACAGAGATGAATAACGGCCTTATTGTTGTTAATTAACAACATTTAGTATCAATTTTTGTCTTTGTAATGTTAGTAAATATCCACGTCTTGGATACAATTCATCCATTAGTATTGTAAGGGGTAACAGTATTGTTACTCAGTGCAATTACTTAACCTTAATATTAGGGGAAAATATAATGAAAATAACGACGTTGAAAAGCTTGTTTGGTGGGTCAATCCTGACTTTATCAATAATGGCTTTAGCTCTTGTTAGTTCTCCAGTCTCTATGGCTCAGGACGACCAACAAGCAGCCGGCGATGTTGAGGAAATTACAGTTACAGGTTCTAGAATCAAAAGAGATACTATTAACTCTGCATCTGTAGTAACCACAATAACCGCTGAAGATATAGAAGAGAGTCAAGCTTTAATTCTTGCTGATGCTCTCAGACTTTCAACATACAACACATTTGGTTCATTTGGACCGACTGCAGGTAGCAGCGCTATGTCTAATGCTACTGTAAGTGTTAGAGGGCTTGGATCAAGCCGAACTCTAGTGCTTATGGATGGTAGAAGAATGCCTGGATCACCTCACCTTGGTGGTGCCGGTGCAGTCAATATCAATATGATTCCAACCGTTGCCGTTGAAAGAGTGGAAATTCTTGCAGATGGTGCATCATCCGTTTATGGATCTGATGCGATTGCAGGGGTTATAAATGTAATTACTAAAAAGAATTTCGATGGATTACAACTCCAATATCGAAGAGGTGACCGCGATAGAGACGATGGTGAAGAAAATTCAGTATCAATGATCTACGGCTCAACTAACGATAAGGGTTACGTCACTCTAATGGTAGAACATGACATTAGAGACGAAATCTACTTGAAAGACAGATGGTACACTGCAGCAAGAGCTTCAGATCAAAACGGAGACGGGGTCATTGACCTATATTCCGAAACTTATGGTCTAAGTTGGTACTCTAGAAACCTTGCTGACCCAGTAACAGGAAACATTCATGCATCACCTGCTTGTCAGGGAAACATTGATGGTTCTACTACTCCATGGTGGGGTGGTGACTTTGGTGGAGCCGCTTTTGGCCAACCAGCTACAGTCACTCCTTCTTATGCTGGCGCAGGCCCAACAGGGATTTGCGGATACGCATGGGCTGATATCATGGTTCAAGACGCTGGGTTGTTCAGAGATACTGTAACCAGTAATCTGCAACATCAAATTACTGATAAAATAAGCATCTACAACAGAAATAGTTTTGTGAGAAACGAATCAGTTGGGCGTTATGCGCCTCCTGCTGCTCGTTATCCTGGAATCCTAGCTTCTGATCCAGCTAACCCATATGACGAAGCAGTCACTGGTTACTGGAGATGGACTGAAATTGGTAATCGAGGTATGCACTATGTTGATCAAGCTATTGACGTAGCAACAGAGTTAGACATTGAGATTTCTGACACTATTGATTTAACCATTGGTCATCAAGTCAATAAGTTTTATGGAACAGACATTGGTCGATACTATCTTGATTATGCAGGTTTGGATTCAAACCTCTATAACGAGATACCGTTTGGTTCTGAGACAGGCCTTTATGCCTTAGCTGCGACTACTGTTGTTGAATACGACAACCATTATGAAAAAATGGATGCTGTGGTTCAATTCAGTGATGTTATGGAGCTACCAGGTGGATCTGTTGACGTATTACTTGGTTATGAATCTTTTGATAACACATACTCTGCTATGTACGACAAACACTCAGAAGGTGGATTTGTTGGTGGATCAGCAGGTAACTCAGGAATGGGTGTGCGTTCAGTTGATTCATATTTTGGTGAAGCTGTCTTCCCCGTCATGGACGGATTGGAACTCAACGCTTCATTCAGAAGTGATGATTACAGTGATGTTGGCTCTAGTGAGTCTTTCAAATTTGGTCTGCTTTGGGATGTTGCCACAGGCACAACTCTGAAGATGAACTATGGTGAAGGATTTAGAGCGCCAAGTATGGATACTCTATACGGTGTAACAACATTCAGTGCTAACACAGCTAAAGACTATAAGGCTTGTGCAGCTGCTGGAACTTCGACTATTGACTGTCCTTCTAAGCAAATATCAACATTGATTGTTGCTAATGCTGACCTAGGTGCAGAAGAGTCTGAAGGAATCACAATGAGTTTATCTCATGACTTTGGTAGTTGGAACAGTGCTCTTGAAGGTCTTCAAGCTCGATTCGATTACTATGACATTGAGATTTCAGGCGCTATTGTAAGTGCTGGTACTCAAAGCGTTATGTGGACTGACTTTATTGGTGGTACTTTATTGACCAATCAAGTTGAATTCTTTGATGCTGCAGGTGTATCCGGTGACGGATCAGCTGCTGGAGCCCCAGTAGGTAGTGGTAGTGTTGGTGACGCTTGTCCATCCAATGCAACTTATTACAAGAGGCTTGGTATATCACCTTCAATTTACACAATCAGAAGTTGTGCTAACGGTAGAATCGACTATGTCGGTGCTAGTTATGCCAACGCTGGTTCAGTGGCAGTTAAAGGTTACGATATCTTCGTGAATTACACCAGAGACGTTGGACCAGGTTCAATGGATATTTCATTGGATTATTCAAACATGACTGATTACCTCACTGATGCTTACACTGGTAGTTCCTCACAAGTCAATAACATTGGCTTTGATGGTACACCTGAAAATAGGTATAACCTAAGTGTTGGCTACAAATGGGGTGACTTTGGCGTGACTTTAACTAATAGACATATCGGAGATTACCGACAAGCTTCTGAGCCAGAATCAGTAGGCGGTGAATTAACCGGTGGACTAGTTAAAGCTGGTAACACTCAAGATAACTATGATACCTATGATATCCAAGCATATTACAATGCTGGTAAATGGGGTAAGGTTACATTGGGTATTCAAAATATGTCAGACGAAGATCCATTAACTGATAATGGGGGTCAAAACTATGACGCCTATACAGGTCTTTATGACAACAGAGGAAAAATTACCTACTTAAAATGGAAATTAGACCTCTAAGAGAATTTAATTCTCAAAGAAAAGGGCGATATTTTATCGCCCTTTTTTTATGCTTGTCTCATATAATGACTCCATGAAATATCAGTTTTTAATCAGTTGCTTATTAGTCATATCATTGCTGTTCTCTTCAATCACTCTAAGTCAATCTAACCAAGAATTAACTTCTATAAGTGACTTAGAACACTATGATCAGAGAAGCATATCAATCAAAAAGTCTAATGAAGAAATCATTAAAATTAACGTTCTTATAGCTGATACCAATAAAAAAACAAAACAAGGATTAATGCATATAGAGTCTCTACCGGATAATGTGGGCATGCTCTTTATCTTCAAGCCATCTCGAAAAGTGTCTATGTGGATGAAAAATACACCCCAGAGTTTAGATATATTATTTATACAATCCGACGGAAAGATCGTAAATATTGTAAAAAATACAGTCCCTTATAGTTTAAAAAGTATTGCTTCCAAAGGCAGAGTCAAGTGGGTCTTAGAAGTAAAAGCTGGGTTTACAGACAAACAATCTATTGAAGTTAATGATCAACTCCTATTGTAAATTCTATATAGCTCCCCGTCTCAAAATAGTCCACCATCTGGCTATATTGATTAGACTAATGAGAGACCCTGCTACATAAGTCAAAGCAGCTGCGGTTAGAATTTGTCTCGCATGCACATCATCACCTTCTTTTAATATTTCACCCTTTTCTAAGATAGGTAAGGCTCTACTAAAACTTGCATTCCATTCTGTTGGTAAAGTGACCAAATGTATGACAGTGCTCATTCCAAGCGTTAGGAAACCTCCGATTAACATAATAAAACCAGGGCCAGGGGCTCTAGTAATCAATGTTACCAAGGGTGCAGCCATTAATATGAAAGCGCCGAATCTTTGAGCAGGTGCCATGACTTTAACCAATAATGTTCTGACTCTAAAAGGCATATATCTTGTGGAATGTTGGTGAGCATGGCCCACTTCATGAGCAGCCACAACAACTGCGGTGAGTGATTTAGATTCCATTTTATCTGATGTTAATCGAACTGTTTTTGATATGGGGTCGTAATGGTCACCTAAATCAGTGGACTCGACTTCAACTTCATTTAAATTTAAAGCTTTTAATAACTGTTTTGTAAATTCTGCACCCGTAAATGGATATCGATCTGATGGCATCTCAAATTTTTTCATGGTTCTTTGCACCCACAGAGAAGGGCCAAGTATTATAGACAGAATAATTAGTAGGCCAATAAGATAGTTCATCGAAGGCTTATTTAACTCGTTTAACTTTCACTCTTGAGTTGTAGCCTTCAACGGAAAGAATATAGCCCCCAAACATGCCTGCTTCTATTTTCACTTTAGGATTATTCATAGAAACCTTGAGAAAGCCATTACCTGATTGTTTCCATATCTGGTTATTCTCTAGTCGAAATTCAGTCTCGCCGGTCCAACCATTAAATTTGCCAACAATCCTTGAGTTAATTTCATTGGAGTCCTCTCTAGTAACTTTTCCAAAATCATCCGAAGATTCATTAACATTATCAGATTCATTTGCAACTGGAGAATCAGTACTAGTTTCTTCAGTTGTGGTCTTTTGTTCCTCTTGTTTGACTGCATTGTCTCTAGACCGTCGCTGGAATATATTCCTGCGTTTAGTTTGATTTGAAGGCTGTGCTGACCTTACTTCTGGCGCCTTTGACAATCTGTCATAACACTGTAAGCGAATTAAAGAGACTGTAATTTCAGAACATTTCTTTAATTCTTCATCCAATGTTTGTGCACCAATGGCATCTGGTTTAATAACCAAGCAATAGCATATTGCAATCGATATAAGAAATTTGGTTTGTTTGTTCATCTAATTAATTTAAATTTT
>Ga0209034_10000098_pt1 | contig 41805 bp, 36 predicted proteins | sample MarorgKNORR_S2LV_2_FD_188219 | JGI IMG/M metagenome (GOLD analysis project Ga0209034, IMG submission 188219) | Marine microbial communities from the Southern Atlantic Ocean, analyzing organic carbon cycling - 250m_A/KNORR_S2/LV (SPAdes) (version 2) | ecosystem: Environmental > Aquatic > Marine... | reverse complement strand
TGTAAAAACCACAGATTGGTTAGAAACTCAACTAGGGAGACCAGTCCCTGCCATGGTCCCGAAGGCAGGAATTTTTCCAGAAAATGCTGAAATTAATATGCAATAAAAGTATTATTAGCAGTCAAGTTTTTAATTAAGATGATTTTAAGATCTAGTAAAAATCAAGAATCATTTGAAAGAAATTTTAAATCTATTCTTTCTTTCTAAATGTAAACAAAAAATTAGGAGTTATTATGAGCTATCGACTAGGTGTTGATGTAGGAGGAACTTTCACAGATCTTCTACTTGTAAATGAAAAATCAGGAGCACTTCATACTGCAAAAGTACCCAGTACCCCAGAAGATTCATCAATTGGAGTATTTAACGGTATTACAAAAGTCTGTTCAAACGCCAACGTAGACCCTTCAGAAATTACATCGGTAATGCACGGTACTACAGTGGCAACCAATACTATTCTTACTGGCACAGGTGCAAAAGTTGGATTAATAACTACGAAAGGCTATCGACAAGTACTCCAAATTGCTCGTTCCTTTGTTCCTGGAGGTTTAGGTGGATGGGTGATATACAACAAGAGTGACCCAATCGCTCCCTTATCATTAACGATAGAGGCTGATGAAAGAATCTCTGCAAAAGGTGAAGTGCTTTCAAAACTTAAGAAAGGTCAATTGGCTAAAGATATTAAGGAATTATCAAAAAAAGGCGTTGAAGCAATAACAGTGTCATTAATTAATTCATACGCTAATGATCAACATGAAAAAGAAATAAAAAGAGAAATTCAAAAGAAAAAACTTTTACCCAAGATTCCAGTATCTTTGTCATCTCAAGTCGTGCCTGAAATGCAAGAGTATGAGAGAACAATTACAACTGTAGCCAACTCCTATGTAAGACCTAAAGTGGCTGAGTATGTCAAGAATCTCCAGCGAGGCCTTAAGAAAAGAATGAATGATGTTAAGCTTCGTATTCTTAGATCAGACGGAGGCTTAGCTTCAGCAAAAGCCTCATCAGATTCCCCAGTAAGTTTGTTAATGAGTGGACCTGCTGGAGGTGTATCTGGTGCCATCTGGATTGCTAAACAAGCAGGTTATGAAAATCTTCTCACATTTGATATGGGCGGAACATCAACAGATGTATCATTGGTAAAAAATGGTGTAGCAGAACAAAGTAGAGAAACATCAGTAGGCGATGTAACTGTGCGTGCTTCATCCGTAGATGTAAGAACAGTGGGGGCTGGTGGTGGATCTATTGCACATGTCCCTGAACTAACTGGAGCCTTAAGAGTAGGACCACAAAGTGCAGGCGCTGAACCCGGGCCTGCAGCTTATAATAAAGGTGGGACAGAACCAACAGTAACGGATGCTAATGTTGTTCTTGGTTATATACCATCAGAAATAGTGGAACTTGGCGGTGATTCAGAATGGAAAATCAGAAAAGATAAAGCTCAAACATCTATTAAATCTGTTGCCTCAGCATTAGGTCTTTCAGTTAATAAGGCAGCAGCTGGGATCATCGATATTGTCAACGAAAATATGTACGGTGCCCTTAGATTGGTTTCTGTAGAAAAAGGTTATGATCCAAGAGACTTTGCTTTAATTGGATTTGGTGGAGCAGGGCCTTTACATGCTAATGCATTAGGTAAGTTGATTAATTCATGGCCAGTTATAATCCCTCCAGGTCCTGGGGTATTATGTGCTTATGGTGATGTAACAACCAATATACAAGATGAATCATCAATGTCGTTCATCAGAAGATTTAAAGACACTGATAAACAAGAAGTAACTAAAATATTTACTGATCTTGAGAAAAAAGCATCTAAAACACTTGATGCAGATGGTTCTCCTAAAAAAAATAGAACCACATCATATCAAGTTGATATTAGATACCATGGACAAGGTTTAACTATTACTGTTGATTTTGATTTATCTGAACTAAAGAAAAAGGGTCTTAATGCAATCGGTGATAAATTTGATGAACTCCATGAACAACTCTTTACTTTCTCATTAGATGCAGAAAAAGAATTGGTTAACCTAAGAGCTGTAGTTAAAGATAAAGCACTCAGCGTAACAGCACCTTCTGTACCAAGAGGAGGCAAGATACCTACAAAGAAATCAATGATTGATGATGAAGCAGTTGTCTTTATGGAAGGAAAAAATCAAAAAGCAACAATTTATGACCGATCACTATTAAAACAAGGAAATGTTATTCAAGGACCAGCGGTTATCGTAGAAATGGATTCAACCACATTGATCCTATCTGGCCATAATGGCAAAGTCGATAAATTAGGTAACATTTTAATTAATCCAGATTCTTAAGGAGAATAAAAGATGACAGCAAAATTAGTCCAATCAAACAGTAAACCATTTAAAAAAGTTAAGCTCGATCCAATTACACTTGATGTAATAGAAAATGCTATGTTTTCAGCAAGATGGGAAATGGATGCAGTTTTATTCAGAACTGCAATGTCCCCGGGTATCAGAGAACAAGGTGATGAGTTTCCAATGATTGCAAACCTAGAAGGAAAAATGGTTGTAGGTCAATTTGGTAGTTTCATTCATGGCTTTAAAGAAGCTTTTGAAGGGACTATTGAAGAAGGTGATATGTTCCTTACTAGTGATCCTTATTCATGCAATGGCGCAGTAAGTCATGCCAATGATTGGCTTCTTCTTAGGCCAATCTTTAAAGACGGCAGATTAATTAGCTATGCAGCTATGTTCGGCCATATGACAGATGTTGGAGGTAAAGTTCCTGGAAGTTTACCAACAGATGCAACAGAAATTTTTGAAGAAGGTATCAGGATTCCACCAACAAAAATTTATAAAAACGATGAGCTACAAGAAGATATGCTTGAACTTATTTTACATAATTGCAGATTACCACACTGGAATAGAAGTGATTTCAATGCAATTGTTGCATCAATTAGGACAGCAGAGAAGAGGGTCATCGAGATGGCAGAAAGATTTGGTGATAATGTCTACTACTCAGCTCTAGAAGAACTATTGGATAGAAATAAAATGGCCATGGGTAAGCTCATCAAAGAAACAGTCCCAACAAAGAAACAATATTTTGAAGACTATATCTGTGATGATGGACTGGGCATGGGGCCATACAAAATTAAATGTGCAATGTGGAGACAAGGTAAAAAAGTTATCTTTGATTTTGAAGGCACTGATCCTCAATCTACAAGCTCTATTAATTTTTTCCTAAATGAAGAAATGTTTAAAATGTTTTGTGGTGTTTATATGATCATGGTCTTCGACCCTGCAATTATGTTCAATGACGGTTTCTATGATCTGATGGAAGTAAGGATACCTGAAGGAACAATCCTTAAACCAAAACATCCTGCAGCATTGTCTTGCAGAACGCATGCATTAGGAAGAATCTTTGATGTTTTAGGCGGTTTATTAGGACAAGGTGCTCCGGATTTTCTTTGTGCAGCTGGATTTTCAGACAGTCCTCACTTGATGTATTCAGGGTATGATAAGAATGGTGAATGGTATCAACTCTATATGATTGGGTTTGGTGGTGTGCCTGGAAAACCTATGGGTGATGGACCAGATGGACATTCGTTATGGCCTAGTTTCACAAATGTACCAAATGAATTCTTGGAAAGTTATTTTCCATTAGTAATAGAGGAATATTATACGGTTCCAAACTCTGGTGGAGCAGGATTTCATCGGGGTGGCAATGCATTGGCTACTACTTATAAATTCTTAGAACCAGGTAATGTTTCTATACATGATGATCGATGGCTAACCTATCCTTGGGGAGTTAATGGAGGTCATCCAGGTGCCAGAAGTACAAAAACATTGGTACGCAAAAATGGAGATACCGAAATACTGCAATCTAAATGCGATAGAATTCAAGTCAATGAAGGCGATACACTTTACCACGTCACATGGGGAGGTGGTGGTTGGGGTGACCCATTCACAAGACCTGCTGAAAGAGTGGCCTTTGATGTAGACGCTGGATTAGTGACTAGAGAAGGTGCAAAGGAAAATTATGGTGTAGTCCTCAGGCCAGATTTAAGCATTAATAAAGCTGCGACAACCAAATTAAGAGAAAAAATGTCTAAAGCAAGAGGCAAAACAAAATTGTTTGACAAAGGCTTTGAAAGTATCCCTGAACTTAAAAAACGTTGCAGAGAAGAGACAGGGCTTGATGCTCCATCTGATCCAGTATTCCAAACTTGGGTAAAAGCAGCTTCTTAATCTAAAAGAATAAGGGGCATAACTTTAATGTTATGCCTCCTTATTATGAATATGAACGTCTGTTTGAGGATAAGGAATCGATAAACCTTCTTTATCAAATCTCTTTTTTATCTGTTCTAGAAGAGAATACCTAACTGACAGAACGTCTGAAGAATTAACCCATGGCCTGACTATCAAGTTAACGCTACTGTCAGCTAACTCTGACACAGCTATTTTTGGCTTTGGATCCTTTAGTATCCTCGACTCATTGTTAACGATATCTTCTAAAACAAGTTTAACTTTATCTATATCATCTTCATAACTACAGCTGGCTATGATATCGATTCTTCTGGTTTTCTGACCTGAGAAGTTAACAATGCTTCCATTCATAATGCTGCCATTGGGTACTACGACAATTTTATTATCTGGTGTGGTGAGCACTGTAGAAAAAATTTGTATATCCTTAACTGTTCCAGAATGACTGCCTGCTTCTATATAATCGCCAACTTTATAAGGTCTATAAACGACTATTAAAATACCCGCAGCAAAATTAGCTAAAGAGCCTTGAAGAGCTAGACCAATAGCTAAACCAGCAGCACCTAATATTGCAATGATTGAGGTGGTCTCTATCCCGAGCTGATTTATTGCAGCAATAAAAACCACAATCATCAATAATGTGTTCAGTAGATTGGTTACAAAAACCCTAACCGTCTCCTCTGTTTTTGATTTTTCTAATGCTACTGTGATGACTCTTATGAGAATTTTTACTATTTGTCGCCCGATAACAAGAATAGCTAGAGCAAGGATAAGGCTTAATCCAATACTGCTACCTACCTCAATCAGGTAACTCATAAGTTCTTTTGTGAATTCTTTATCCATTAATTTATCCTCTAGCTTTAGAATGATAATCAGTATTTGGCATAAGGTCTATTGCTAAGGCCATTCTATTACTCATATTATAAAATGAAGCCACAGCTGAAATATCCCAAATATCCTGATCATTAAATCCATTATCTCTCAATGCTTGTCGGTCAGCCTCAACAATCTTTTCTGGTGACTCTGATAGTTTCCATGTGAAATCCAGCATTGCTCCATGTCGTTCTGATAAGTCTGCAGCTCGATAATTCATCACTAGTAACTCACCCAACATTGGGTCATCAGACATGTATCTAACTGCTGCCCCATGAGCTACAAGACAATAGTAGCAATGATTATAACAGGAGACCACGACTGCAATCATTTCCCTTTCAAGTTTAGTTAAACCGGATTCGTCCATCATCAAATTATTATAAAAACCCATGAATTGATCGAGTTTAGCTTCATTGTATGCATAAGCGAGAAGCACGTTGGGGACAAAACCTAGTTTTTCTTTACATAGATCAAAATAGTCCTGGGTTTCTTGTTTTAAATTACTTGTATCATTATTTTGATTGATGCTTAAGGCAGTTAAGTGTTTAGGTTGTGACATTATTTTTCCTTATTTAAGTATCATCATTAACTATAAATTCTTGATATTATTATACTTATACCCATTACATAAAGGAGAATAATAATGCCAACCGTTTTAGTTACAGGTGCCAATAGAGGACTTGGTTATGAACATGTAAAACAATATGCGCAAAAAGGGTGGAAAGTAATTGCTTGTGCAAGGAATCCTAAAAAAGCAACAGAACTAGAAAATCTAAAAGACAAATATGATGATAATTTCATTATTGAGCAGCTTGAAGTAATTGACCATCCTAGAATTGAAGAATTAGCTGAAAAATATAGTAACACCCCTATTGATATCCTTATTAATAATGCAGGAACAACGGGTCCATTAGGTGTTCCAGGAGCTATGGATTATCAAAAGATTGATAGCATGGATTATGAAATCTGGAGAGATATATTAGAAGTAAATCTCATCTCTCCATTCAAAGTCGCTACAGCATTTCATGACCATATTGCACAAAGTGAAAAAAAGCTACTGATTATGATGTCGAGTGATTTAGGCTCAGTTGAACAAAATACTTTTGGTGGCTTTTACTCCTATCGAGCCAGCAAAGCAGCATTAAATATTATTTCAAAAGGCATGTCAGTAGATTGGCAAGATCTTACGGTTATTGCCTTAGCGCCCGGTTGGTGTAAAACATATTTAGGAGGAGAGGAAGCAGAAATTCATCCAGATGAGAGTGTTGAAAATCAACAAGCGATGTTTGAGAAAATAATCACTAGCAACTCAGGGATGTTCTTAGATCGTTTCGGTAAAGAGGTGCCTTGGTAAAATTAGAAAATAACTGTTGTGGCTTTTGTTTTAAGATAAGGTTCTAAGCCCTCTTGTCCAAATTCTCTTCCCCAACCTGATTGTTTATTGCCTCCAAATGGAATAGCAGGATCAACTGCAGCATGACAATTGATGCTAACTTGACCGGCATCAATTAGCATTGCCATTTTGTGAGCAGTTGATATGTCTTGAGACCAAACACTACCTGAAAGCCCATAATTAGTGTCGTTAGCACTTTTAGCAATTATTTCAAAATCATCACTGCTAAAAGATTCAGCACAGAGTACAGGGCCAAATATTTCCTCTTTGGCTATTCTCATATCTCCTTGAACATTTGCAAAAATTGTTGGCTGCACAAAATGGCCTTTCTCGCCCACTGAGTCACCGCCAGTAATAAGATCTGCACCTTCTTCTTTTCCTATTTGTATATATTCTAAGACACGATTTTTTTGTACTTCTGAAATCAAGGGACCAAAATCATTTGTGGGTATTAGCCCATGACCAATCGTAAAGGCTTCAGCCATTTCTTTAACGCCATTAATAACTGCTTCATAGATGTCCTCATGAACAAAAAGCCTAGTACCTGCCATACAATTTTGCCCTTGGAGAAAGAAACAAGCTCGAGCTGCTCCTGGAATTACTTTTTCCAAATCGGCATCAGGGAAAACAACCACTGGATTTTTACCGCCTAACTCTAGAGTGACTTTCTTTAAATTCCCAATGGAAGCTTCTACAATTTTCTTACCCACTTCTGTTGAACCAGTGAAAGTAATCTTATCCACGTCAGGGTGTTGTGCTAAGGCTGCTCCTGCAGTTTCACCATATCCTGTAACAATATTCACTACCCCTTTTGGGATGCCGGAGTTCTGAATAAGTTCACCTAAATAAAGAGCTGTTAATGGTGTCAATTCTGCTGGTTTCAATACCACTGTACATCCGGCAGCAAGCGCTGGAGCTAATTTTAAAATTGCAAATATTAATGGAGAATTCCATGGAATGATGGCCCCAACAACACCAATTGGTTCTCTTCGAGTATAAGTAATAGATTCACCGTTCATTGCTCCTCCTGGAGAAACTGGAATAGTGCTTCCATGAATTTTATTAGCCCAACTAGCGTAATACCTTAATAGTGTAGTTCCGTGGCTTGCAATTGAGTACTGTGCTAATGGCAAGGGCATTCCATTATCTAAAACTTCTAGCTCAGATAAAATATCAAACTTGGATTCTATCTGATCAGCTAACCCATTAAGAATACTTGCTCTATCATGTGAAGGGATTTTTGACCATTCACCTGTCAATGCTTTTCTTGCAGAGGCAACGGCTGCATCTATGTCTTCAGAGTTGCCAGAATCCACCTCAGCTAGTAAATCTTCTGATGCTGGATCATAAACAGAAATTTTTTCAGATGATTTGGATTTAACCCAAGATCCATTAATTAACAGTTGGTGATCTGAGTTTAGAAAGTTTTTTGCTTCATCAGAGATATTGATATTTTGGTCATCCGACATAATCGCCTCATTTCTTCATAATCTTATAGTTCATAGTTTACAATGATTTAAAATTTATCCCAGATTAAAATAATGGCAAAAAAGATACTAAGTAGATTAACCCTGATTGAAAAATGGATGACCTTTACGGCATTCTTAATTTTAGTTGTAGTAATGTTTGCTGATGTTGCTATCAGAGAACTCAGTGGAACAGGTTTACATTGGTCAAGACAAATAGGTGTTTATGCTAACTTATTCGTCGTCATGTTTGGTCTAGGGGTAGCTTCATCAGAAAGTGCACACCTCAGACCAAAATTTGCTGATAATTGGTTACCAGAATCATGGAACCCTATTCTTGAAAGATTTCAAGAAGGATTAATGTGTTTGTTCTGTTTAGTGTTTTCGATTGTAGCTACACAGGTTGTTATTGAGACATTTAATGACGATGTTCAATCTATGGTTCTAAGAATAGCCATATGGCCTTTTCAAGCCATTATTCCAATAGCTTTTTTTATGACCTCTATAAGGCATTTAATTTACACAATGTATCCGAATTTAAGACCTGTTATCCCAATCAATAATGGGGACACCTTGAAGGAAGCACAATGACCACTTTTTTATTACCCGTTATTGTCATTGTTCTTTTCTTACTAAGACAGAATCTTATCGTAATTCTTGGTACTGCCACGGCTTATGCCTATTGGGCCTTTGGTGATGGTGTAATCAGTAATATAGTTGTCGATGCATGGGATGCAGCAAACAGGGATATTCTCTTATCAATACCCTTATTTATTCTTGCTGGGAATATAATGTCTCGAGGAGGAATGGCAACTAGACTCATAGATTTAATGAAATCTCTGACCGCACCCATACCGGGTGGTCTGGCTATTGCAACCATTCTTTCATGTGCTGCATTTGCTGCAGTATCTGGTTCTGGAACAGTGACCTTGCTTGCAATAGGAACACTAATGTACCCAGCACTAATCAATGCTGGTTATCCAAAAAGTTTTGCCCTGGGTGCCCTATGTGCAGCAGGAACGCTAGGTATCGTTGTACCACCAAGCATTCCATTAATTCTCTATGGGATAATGACACAAACCTCAATAGGGGATTTATTTATTGCAGGCATAGGTCCAGCTTTGCTGCTAACTTTCTTGATGCTTGGGTATGCCATGATGCAAAATTTTTCTCATCGTGACAGTCATTGGAATTTTAGATATATCCTTAAGTCATTGAGAAAAGGTATATGGGCTTTGTTAATGCCTATTATTATATTGGGAGGAATTTACACGGGTTATTTTACTGCCACCGAGTCTGCAGCAGTTGCAGTGGTTTATTCTATTATTGTTGAAACGTTTATTCACAAAGAAATGAAATGGAATATCCTGTTTGAGGTTATATCAGAAACAACTAAACTTTTAGGCTCATTATTTCCAGTGCTAATGATTGCTTTGAGCTTAAATGTTTTTCTCACTTATGAAGAAGTTCCCCAAAATCTCGTGGCTTGGATGAGTCAAAGAATAAATGATCCAACCACGGCACTGTTGACTATCAATCTTTTTCTTCTCTTAATAGGCTGCATAATAGATATTGGTTCAGCAATCCTTATTCTTGCTCCGATGCTTGGGCCTATAGCAAGTTCCCAAGGCATCGATCCTGTACATTTTGGAATTATAATGGTCATGAATTTAGAAATAGGCTACCTGACACCTCCATTGGGACTAAATTTAATAGTTGCCATGGGGGTTTTTAAAGAAAAATTTTGGACCGTCTGTAAAGCGACTGTGCCTTTTCTATTAATTATGCTTACTGGATTAATGATGGTATCTTTCATACCAAAAATAGCATTATTTATGGTCGAATAAAGCCGGGTGTAATAAAATAGATTTTTAATAATTAAATCTTAAGCTAATCAAGGAGAAAATAATGGCCATAAGTGTAGGGGATCAAATACCAAACGTAAATTTTACAACCATGACCGATGAGGGTCCTAAGCCTTTAGGGTACTCAGAATTATTTGAAGGAAAACGAGTGGCCTTGTTTGCTGTTCCAGGTGCTTTCACCCCAACATGTTCACTGCAACATTTACCTGGATTTGTGAACAAAGCAGAAGAACTAACTGATAAAGGTGTTGATACTGTAGCTTGTATGTCTGTTAATGATGTCTTTGTGATGGACGCTTGGGGAAAAAGTCAGAATGCCGAGGGAAAAGTTCTAATGCTCGCAGACGGTAACGGTGAGTTTACTGCTGCTTTAGGTCTCGAACTGGATGCCTCTGGTTTTGGTATGGGCAGTCGATCCCAACGTTTCTCTTTGGTCATTAATGACGGAGAAGTAGAAATCTTAAATGTTGAAGACGGTGGAGAGTTTAGAGTTAGTAGTTGTGAATTCATGCTTGATCAGCTTTAAGTTTGACAATTAATAAAAAAATCATATTAAAAAATAATCCTGTCGGTGTTCCAGAGGAAACTGATTTTGAACTAGTTGAATCAAACTTACCTGAAATAGGTGAGAAAGAGATACTAACTAAAACTATTCATCTCTCTCTAGACCCTTATATTCGAGGAGTCATTACAGGAAGACATATTTATTCTGAGAAAGTCAATATAGGTGACACAATTGTTGGGAGAACCGTCGGTGAAGTCATGGCATCCAACCATCCTGATTATAACAAAGGGGATATTGTAGTTTGCTCTAATGGTTGGCAAGAATATGGCGTTACAAACGGTGAAGAAGTGAGAAAATTAGATCCTTCTTCTGCGCCTCTTAGCACAGCATTAGGGATTCTAGGAATGCCTGGACTAACTGCTTATGCCGGACTATTAGTTTATGGTGAACCTAAAAAAAATGACTTAATTGTTGTTTCAGCCGCTAGTGGGCCAGTGGGCTGTATGGTGGGTCAGATTGCTCAGATTTATGGGGCTAAAGCTGTGGGTATCGCTGGAACCAAGGAAAAGTGTGACACTGTCATAAACAAGTTTGGTTTTCTGGATTGTATTAACTACAAAACAGAAGATCTTGAGCAACGAATTAAAGAAATATGCCCCAATGGTATTGATGTATATTTTGATAATGTGGGTGGTGAGACTTTAAATATTATGACCAGAAACTTAGCCATGTATGCACGTATTGTTTTGTGTGGATTCATGACTCAATACAATTTAGAAACACCACCACCTGGACCAAATTTAGGTCCAATTGTTGGCTCTAGAGCCAGTATAAAAGGGGTGGTAGTCTACGATCACTATGATAAACAAGAAGACTTCATTTCACTTGCTACGGGCTGGTTAAAAGAAGGTAAAATAAATTTCATCGAGGACGAAGTGTTTGGCCTTGAACAAACTCCTTCTCATTTTTGTAAGCTTATGAGAGGGGAAAATCACGGTAAAACCATAGTTACTATGGAACAATAAAATAGGGGGAGATATGTCAGGTCAAGATATAGCGTTATTAATGCATTTATTACTTTTTGCCTATTGGCTAGGAGGCGATATTGGGGTTTTTTATTCTAGTGGGTTTGCTATTAACAGAAAACTGTCCAGAGGAGCAAGGCAAGCAGCTGGAACAATCATGATGAACCTAGATTTAATACCAAGACTTTGTTTAAGTCTAATGTTAACTGTGGGAGGAATCTTAACCCACTATTATGGAATTGAGCATCCTCTATGGCAGATGGTAGGGATAATTTTATTAGGACCTATTTGGGCTTGTTCCTTAATTTATATTCATTTTAACGAAGGAACTGATCTAGTTAAGATGATGACTAAAATTGACTATTACTTTAGATGGATAATGGTTTTCACACTGATTGCTTCAGTATCTTATTCTTTTTATTTCACTGATAGACTCACTGCTAATCCATGGGTGGGGGCTAAACTAATAGTTTTCGCAGCATTAATATTCTGTGGAATTATGATAAGAAAATACATTGGTGGCTTTATTAAAGGCATTCATAACATTGCCACAGATAATATTAATGAAGCAGATGATATAGCTATGGCTGAAAGCTTGTCGAAAGCTAGAGTATTTGTCTTAACAATTTGGTTCCTTCTTTTAGTGGAAGTATGGATAGGAGTTGCAAAACCAGGAAGCACGCCTGTTGATCAGGTTCTATTAGAAACTCATCAAACTATTGAATACAGAATGGGTTAAATGCTATTAACATCAACGGATTCATCAGAAGTAATTAACCGGTAACTTAAATAACAAAAAATTGTAGAAACACTTATGATTAAGGTTATTGGAAGAAAATACCCTGTGTAAACTACTCCTGATAGAATACTAAATAATCCACCAATCATTAACCCCATTGAACTCGATAAACCGGAACTGGATCCAGCTATCTCTGGTCGATTACTGACCGCTTTGGTTAATGCAGTTGATACGATGAGCCCATGAGCTAAAAACATAAAAGTTAAAGGGATTAAAATACTTAAAAGATTAGTACCTAAGAATCGAGCCAAACTATAAATCAAAACCCCAGCAAGTAGGTTCAATATTATTCCTCGTCTCATTACATTCATTAACCCAATACGAGTAGATAAGTTGCCACCATAAAGTGAACTGATGGTATAGAGAACAGTCATGCCACTCCATATCAGACCAAAACCTCTTACATCAATACCAAGATCTTTAGAAAAAACGGTTGATGCTACTGCTAAAAAAGCAAAAAAACTACCGGTGGTAAACCCATAAACAAAGGTTGAGCCAACAAAGGTTCTAGATCTTAAAAGCAATTGATATTTTTTATACCAGGACAATTCTGAACCTGTTCTAGCTAACTTCTGATCAAGTGTTTCAGGCAAAAGAAATAAAACCGGTAATAATATAATGATCCCAATAATTAAAGTGACGATAAAAATGTAATTGGGGTTACCAAAAAACTCTAATACAAAAGCACCCACAACAGGTGCAATCATTGGTGCTATACCCATAATAGCAATGACTCTTGAAAGAGGTTTGGCAGAAACAATGTTTGTGGTATCCCTTATAATGGCTCTTGACATAACGCTCCCCACACTCCCGCCCATGCCTTGGATAAATCTTGCAATTATTAATGTTGAAAGATCTTGTGCATACAAACAAACAACAGATGCCGCTATAAATAAAATTATTCCAGAAATCATAATAGGTCGTCTTCCAACTTTGTCAGATAAGAAACCAATGATGGGCTGAGCAGTTGCTATACCAAATACGTAAGCCGAGAGAATAAATTGTATGGAAGAGTAGGGAGCATTAAATTTTTGTGCAAATAATTCCAGAGTAGGAACAACCAGTGCCATTCCAAATGGCGACATGCCACTTGCAAGACCTAACAACAGGGTTGACGGCCTTTTTACTTGCATCAAAAAACTAATCTAGCTTAGAAAGCAGATCAGGTATAAATTCAAATAAGTCTGCGACTATTCCTATATCAGCGACTTCAAAAATAGGGGCGTCTGGATCTTTATTGACAGCAACAATCGTGCCGGCATCTTTGATACCAGCGATATGCTGAATAGCACCAGAAATACCAAAGGCCATGTATAAATCTGGAGCGATTATTTTACCAGTCTGACCAACCTGCATATCATTGGGAACATATCCTGCATCAACAGCTGCTCTAGATGCTCCAACTGATGCTCCTAATTTATCAGCAAGTTGATAAAGAATATCAAAGTTTTCTGAACTACCAACACCTCGACCTCCAGAAATAACGACAGATGCTACTTGCAAGTCTGGACGTTCCTGTATTTCAGATTCTAGTCCTTTGTAACGCGTGTGAGACGGAATCTCAACGTTGGGAAGGTCAATCGAGCTTAGAGCTGCATCATTTGAATTGCCTACATCTTTAAAAGATGCTGGTCGAACTGTGGCAATAATTTTTTGCCCTTCACTAATTTCCAGTGTTTCTATAGCGTTGCCAGCATAAATTGGTCGCTTGAATGTCCGAGGGTTTAATACCTCCATAATATCGGTTAACTGACTAACATCAAGAAGGGCTGAAATTCTAGGTGTCAGATCCTTGCCAAAAGTAGTTGAAGGAACCAACACACAATCATAATCCTTAGCAATGTCTGCAATAATTGGTGCCATAATGGAAGCCAGTGGATTTTCAAAAATTGTATCCTGAATAGTCAGTACTTTTGAAATACCATCAAATAGTCTTGATTGATTAGCAATCTCTGGATCATTTGCAAGTATCAATAAATCGACGTCTGAAGAAATTTGTGACGCACAATTAATGGTTTTGCTGGTGGCAGAAATAACCTGACCTCTAAAATATTCTCCGACGACTAAGACTTTTGAGTTATCAGTCATTTAATAAGTCCTTTTCTTTGAGGGCTGCAACTAGTTCTGATGCATCATTTAATATGACTCCTGATTGTCTTGGGGGAGGTGCAGAAACCTTGAGCACCGATATTGACGATTGTAGATCAACATTTAAAGTGCTGGGGTCAATAATTTCCATTGGTTTCTTTTTGGCCTTCATAATGTCTGGCAATTTTACATATCGAGGTTCATTTAATCGAAGATCGGTTGTGACAATTGCTGGTAAATCTATTTCGAGAGTCTCCAGGCCTTGATCAACTTCTCTAACAACTTCAAGAGAATTTCCATTAACTGTCACTTTTGAAGCAAAAGTTGCTTGTGCATATGAACACATTTGAGCTAGCATCTGCCCAGTTTGACTTGCATCATCATCGATGGCCTGTTTACCCATTAGAATCAAATCAGGCTTCTCTTGGTCAACTATTTGGTGAAGTAATTTTGCTACTTGAATTGGCTCGAGTGTAGTATCGTGCTCAATTAGAATGGCTCGATCAGCCCCCATAGCTAATCCAGTTCTTAGTTGTTGCTGAACATCATCAGACCCGACAGATACTATGATAACTTCGCTGGCATTACCGTTTTCTTTTAATCTTAAAGCTTCCTCTAGAGCGATTTCATCAAATGGGTTGATACTCATCTTAACACCATCAGTGACTACACCAGATTCATCAGATTTAATTCTGATCTTGACGTTATAGTCAATGACTCTTTTTATGCATACAAGAATTTTTTCCATTATTAACTTTTGTTATTTCACAGTTTTAAAAAGTAAGAAGAGAGAGATATATAATTTTTAGAGTGGTATTCTGACTCAAAATTAAAAAAAATACATTAAATTTTTAAGAAATGTTTAAGAAAAATTACATAAAATCCTATGGACTAATCGTCCTTTTATTGTCGTTAATTAGTGGGTGTGCAAGCCAATCTGATACTAATGAGTTGGAGGATGATATCAAATTATCAAATCGATCCTCCTGTTTTAATACAATGGATATTAGAGATTATAGAGTTCTTGATCGCAGCAATCTGATAGTTTACGGTCGTCCAAAATCTCGCTCTTATCATTTAAAAATAAGTCCTCCAAATCTAGACCAACAAGGCCTAGATATGATCAGCTTCAAGTCATGGAGCGGGAGAGTGTGTGGCTTTGCTGGTGATGAGCTGATTATTCCAGATAGGGTTTTTGAACAACGGTATTCAATAGTTTCAGTAACTGAACTTGATGAAGCAGGGCATTACAATTTAATGGTTCAATATGGCAAAGCCGAACCATTGCAAGAAATTGAACCAGAGGACTCGTCATCACCAGAAATTACCAGAGAGCTGGATAATGACAATAAAGAGAATAGCAATGAGCAATAAAGAGACACTTCAAAAAGATCATGAAACTGTTATTGGAAAAATAATCTACCTCAGCGAAAAAGAAGATCGTCAAGGTGAAGAAAGAGGCAGAGAATACTTTATTATTAATAAACATGCCAACGGGCATAGAAAAATTGTAGCTCATTGTGAAATTGATGACCGACCTGCAGTAATGAGAGATATAACCTATTCATTGGATGAACATTGGTTACCAATGGATTGCTTTGTAAGAATTTCAGTTAACGATAAGTTTATGGGTTCAGGGTGGTTCAATTTTGGGGATGATTTTGCTGAGTGTGAAACCAGCACATTGTTGGAAGGTAGGGTCAGCCAAAAAATGCAAACACAAGGAAGACTAAAAACTTTCCAAAACCATGCTATTGCTTGTGATGCTTGGCATCTTAGACTCTTTGATCAATCGCAAAAGGAGAACCCTCAAAACATTGGTGAAATGTTGTTATCATCTCCTGATCACAGAGGTGCAACCGGCCCCATGCTCTTTTCTATCACATCAAACATAGAATTTGTTGGTCAAGAATCAATTACCGTTAAAGCAGGAACTTTTGATGCTCTTCATTACAGATTTGTGGGAACACCTGGTTTACCTCAAGAACATCCACCTTACGATATTTGGTGTACTAATGATGAAGATTTCTTATTTCTCAAAGGTAAAGTAGGTGGTTACATGCAAACCTATTATGAGTTAGTTGAGCTAAAAAGAAGCTGATGATAAATTTTTAAGGGATATTCCAAGATGCTTGAAAAATTGAAAAAATGGTCAACACTTGATCATGAAGCAGAAAAGAACAGTGCTGATAATCCAATAACAGCATTATCAGATAATCAAAAAAGAAATGCAGGACCACTGCTTGCTCTCGCGTTTGGTTGGGGATTCCTAGTAACTGGTTTATTCACTGGCAGTCAACTAGGTAATGGAATTCCTTTTTGGCCAGACATTATATTGACCACATTCTTAGGGAATCTAGCTAATTTTATAGTCGGTGCAATTGTTGGTTATATTGGTTATAAAACAGCCTGTAATAGTGGTTTACTTTATAGATATGTTTATGGGAATGTAGGAGCCTATATACCAGTTCTTTTTATTTCTATTCTAACTATAGGGTGGCAGGGAATTGTTGTTGGAGCATTTGGTATAACATGGACCTTAGCGCTAAATCCTGACATTGCAGCAGCTGATATTTTTTCCTCTTCAACGTTTTTAATCACTGCTGTTCTGGCAGGTATTCTTTATACAGCTACAACTTATTTTGGTGTCAAAGGTCTTGAAAGAATCAGCATACCCTCCGTAGCAGTTCTTGTCTTTGTTGGATTATATGCGATCTATTTAAATGTTATCCAAGCAGGAGGTTTTTCAGGATTTCAATCACTCTCAATTGCTTTGGCAGCAAAAAGCCAAATGACTACTATTGAGGCAATTAATATTGTTATTGGGTCATGGATTGTGGGTGCAGTTGTGATGCCTGAATATACAAGGTTTGCAAAAAAGGGATGGGTAGCAATAGCTATCCCATTTATTGTTTTAATTATTGCCCAGTGGTTTCTTCAGATCCTAGGGGCTTTGGGTGGTGTTGTCTCAAGCGATTCTTTGTTCTCTGCTTTTCTAGGTATAGATCTTAATATACTGATGCAACAAGGGATGATCATTGGATGGATAGGTATTATTGGAATGAGTCTTGCCTTATGGACTACTGGTGATGCAAATCTATATCTCCCTGTAATTCAAACCTCCAGTATTCTAAAAAAACCTAAACATCTGATGACAGTTATATGCGGTATATTAGGTACTATTCTAGGATTAGGGTTATATCAATATTTCTTTCAATTCCTTACAACGCTAGCAACTGTTGTACCGCCATTAATTGGACCAGTAATAGTTGAATATTATCTTATTGATAAAAGTAAATTTCATCAGGGAAATTTTGATGGTGTCGCCATATGGAATCCCTCAGCTTTTGCAGCCTATATAGTAGGGGCTTATAGTGCTGTTTACTCTCCTGTGTTTATAATGCCTGCTATCACAGGCCTATTAGCTTCAATGGTGGTTTATTGGTTAGCTCGCAAACTGATTAAATAAAAATTATGGATTACAGCTGTTTTAATTATGAATTAAAAGGACACATAGCACATGTGTCCCTGTCCAGAGGCAAAGAATTAAATACAATGACCAAAGATTTCTGGACAGAGCTTCCTCATCTCATTGACGATATTTCAAATGATGGCGATGCTAGAGTCATTCTTTTAACTGCGGAGGGGAAACACTTTTGTGCTGGCATGGACCTGGCTAATTTCAGTGAAGGTGAAATTAAAAAGGATAGAATTGATGCAAATTTAGGCAGAAAAAATGAAGCCACTTACAGGGTCACTAAAGATCTTCAATATACTATCAGTTGTCTAGAAAAAGCTAGACAGCCTGTGATCGCAGCAATTCATGGTGCCTGTATTGGTGGAGGCGTTGATATGATAAGCGCGTGTGACCTGAGGTATGCCACCAATGATGCCTTCTTTTGTATACAAGAGATTAATATTGGTCTTGCAGCTGATGTTGGAACACTTCAAAGGTTACCTCACATAATGCCAGAAGGCATTGTAAGAGAATTAGCTTTCACTGGAAGGAGATTTTCTGCGAAAGAAGCTTTTGAATATGGCCTGATTAACTCAATATTCGATACTCAGGATCAAATGATTGATCACGTAAAATCAGTTGCTGATGAAATTGCCAGCAAATCACCATTAGCTATATCAGGAATCAAAGAAGTGATGAATTACAATAGAGATCATTCGATTGAAGAATCCTTAAACTATGTGGCCTTATGGAACTCTGCTATGAACTACGCGGATGATATGACAGAAGCCTTTAAATCTCAGTTAGAAAAAAGAGATCCTAAATTTGAGAAATTAATTAAAAAGAAAAAATACCTGGAAGATTAATTATTTCTCCACTAACTCAATCCATTCGCCAGCAACGCCAACGGTTACTCCAACTTTTCTTCCATTGTATGGGAAAGCATCAATACTAGTTGGCTCCTCCCTCCAATTTACATCTATTTCATCCATAGAATCGACATAAAATGAAACGACAGAAGTGGATGGAGGCAAATGACCTTCAGCTATTTCTCTTGGCACTATTGCATCTTTGCAAATTTTGATAAGTGAAAAGAAGAAAAATTGACATGAATCTTTTGGGTATTCATCTAATTCAATAAGAAAATCCTTTTCAAACTCTGCAATTGCAAGAGGATAAACAGTATCTTCAGGTAAATTATTTAATCTAGAAATAACACCTATGGTCCAATCTGAAGCTTCCGATACAGGCATATCAAAGGTGTCTCGATAATAGTTCTGTAAATCTTCCATAGACGGTCCACCGACAACCATAATAAAAACTCGATCAACATAAGATTTTGCAGACCCAAGGTTATATCCAGATCCATCGGGTATGATTCTTGTAAGGTAGATCATCTCATCTGATGGTCCAAGAACTTGCATTGCTCTTGGGGCATTTTCAGTAGGGTATAAGTCATAGGGCATACCTATGATTTCGAAAGGGGAATCCTCTAATTCATCTGCTAACTTGTCTGGATCTTCAACCAAAATCTCTGTGGAATTCCAGCCATGGGTTCCTACGGGCTTATAATTTGTTTGCTCCTTATCCTCTATAAATCTTAAGTAAACGTCTTCTCCACTTTCTGGTTTCATAATTATATAGGGATGATCAATCATGCCCTCTGCATCCCAGATTGAGGCTAAGTTTTCATTGACGTTTCCTTCAGCCACTGTGTCATAACCAAGGTAGTCATCATAAGCTTGTTCTGTAACACTCAAATTGGTGACTAACATCGTTACCATTAAAATGGATTCCAACATAAACAATCTCCTGTAGTATCGATTAATTAATAAATATCACTTCCGATTAATTATAGAATACTGTATGTTTCGATGAAGTAAAAAAAACATTAATTGATGATTACTACTATTTCCCAAAATCCTAAATATTACAGATGGGTGATCCTATTTGTTTGTTTTCTTATTATTACTTTTACCAACGGCCTAACCTTAGGTGGACTATATGTTTTTGAAGAAGAGATAATTAAATCACTCTCTGAAATCACAGGAGAGAATATTCTTCGTGCTGACTTAAAGCTAAGAGATGCTCTAACTTTATGGTCAACAGCTGCAATTGGCTTTTTCTCAGGAATGTTGGCTGACAAAATCGGTGTAAAAAAATTAATGATTACCGGTATGATTATTCTTTCTGCCTGTTTTTATTTCTATGGACAAGCTCAATCTTTAATGGATATGTATATCTTACATATCTTTATGGGACTGGTTCTTTGTATATCTGGGATGATTGTTAACGTTATTCTAATTTCCAAATGGTTTAATAACAGCAGAGGTTTAGCCATAGGCATTCTGCTAGCAGGAACAAGTGTGGGTAATGGTCTTTTTCCTCAAATCAACACCTATCTTTTAAGCATTGGTGATTGGAGGGAAGTCATGTTATGGCTTAGTCTAATACCTTTATGCTATATTCCGTTTCTATTACTCTTGGTCAAGGAAAGCCCAGAGGAACTAAATCAAGACAACCAAGAGGTAGATCAAAATTTTAGTCAAACCAATCATAGTGGCGGCTCAACTCTAAAAGAAGCTCTAAGCACTAAAAACTTCTGGTTACTGTCCTTGATGGCATTTTGTACTTTTTATTCAATTCTAGCTATGACAGGTCATGTTTTCTTATTGATGCGTGAAGAAAATTATGCACCACAGATCGCAGCAACTGGAGTATCAATAATTTTTATTGGTGGGTTTATTGGAAAAGTACTCAGTGGAAAAATGGCAGAAGTTATTGGGAGAAAAAAAGTTCTTCTCACTGGCGTAGGGGTGATGTTTATCGGTTCTATTTTCATCGTACTCGCACTATTTTTCAAAGACCCTATCTTTATCTGGATAGGTCTAGCCTTATACGGGACAGGCTGGGGTGGTCTATACACATTAATTCAGCTACTGACAGCAGATTTATTCGGCATGATTGCGCTGGGGAAAATTATGGGTGTCATCAATATTTTAGATACTATTGGTGGCGGTTTAGGACCATATATGACAGGCATCTTATACGACATAACTCAAAGCTATTTATTGCCTTTTTCTTTAATTAGTTGTTTATTGATCATTGCCTTTATCTCTTCGTCTTTACTTAAAATTGATGATCGAGCTATAGAGATTAACCGCTAAAATATTTTTAATAATCCCTGATCATTTCATCATAGGTATAATCTAGATTATGAATACAATTGAAAATTACTCTCTCAAGGGAAATATCACCCTGGTAACAGGGGCATCCAGAGGTATAGGCTCAGGTATTGCAGATCTATTTGGTCAAGCCGGGTCAACTGTAATAGGTACTGCAACCAGCCAGGAAGGAGCTGATTCAATCTCTGAGAGGTTCTCTGAATCAAACATAAAAGGAAGAGGAGTGGTTCTTGATGTTTCTCAATCCTCTCAGGTCAAAGAATTAATAAAAGAACTGAAAACAAACGACGAAAATCCATCAATTCTTATTAATAACGCAGGTATTAGTATGGAAAGTCTCATGATGAGAATTAAAGAGGATGATTGGGAAAAAGTAATGAAAACTAACCTATCTTCAGTTTTCTTTCTTTCCAAAGCTGTGATTGGAGGAATGATGAAAAAGAGACAGGGTAGGATCATTAACATCGGTTCAGTAGTAGGTTCAATTGGAGCTATTGGAAACGCTCATTATAGTGCAACTAAATCTGGCTTAATGGGTTTAACTAAATCTATTGCTTTAGAAGTTGGCTCTAGAAACATAACCGTCAATACCATTGCGCCAGGGTATATTGAAACTGACATGACTAAAGATATGAATCAAGAATTAAGCGATGCATTAATGAAGAAAATACCTTTGAATCGTTATGGCCAGCCTATAGATATAGCAATCACTGCACTTTTTCTTGCCTCCAGCTCTGGATCCTACATAACAGGACAAACAATTCATGTAAACGGCGGAATGCATATGGACTAGATATTTGTCTAATATTGCTTGAGAAAAGAGTGATTTTACATACAATACAATAATTCAATATAGGGGATTTGAAATGAGCGTTAATGAAAGAGTTAAAAATATAGTAGCTGAACAACTAGGTATTGGCGTTGATGAAGTAAGCAATGAATCCAGCTTTATAGACGATTTAGGTGCAGATTCACTAGATACTGTTGAACTAGTTATGGCTCTTGAAGAAGAATTTGACGTAGAAATCTCAGATGAACAAGCAGAGAATATTTCTACCGTTCAATCAGCAATAGACTATATCAATAATAGCTCTGACTAATCTAACCAATAGACGATAATCAGTCTCTATTTTTAAACCAAAAAAACCATGGGGTAGATACCCTATTGGTGGTTTGAATAGTGAATAAATCTTGCAATTTCGTGCATAATAATAACTACCAAGATTCTGTTTAATAGAATCCATCAATGGAAAAAAATGTCAGGATTATTTATAACAATTGAAGGAATTGAGTGTGTAGGGAAATCTACCAATGCCAAATTTATTTCAGATCTACTGAATAAAAAAAATATTAAAACACATGTAACTAGAGAACCAGGTGGTACCTCTCTAGGTGAAAAGATAAGAAAAATACTTCTTTTTGAACAAGACGATTCAATTTCTCCTCTAGGCGAATTACTCCTTCTTTTTGCTGCTAGGGAAAAGCACATTAATGAGGTGATTAAACCTAATTTAGAACAAGGTAAATGGGTCATTAGTGATCGATTTACCGATGCTAGTTTTGCTTATCAAGGTTTCGGTAGAGGGCTGGGTTTTGATCAGGTTAATCAGTTAAAACAAATCATTCAAAATGACTTTGATCCGGATCTAACTTTTCTCTTAGACGCTCCAATTGATGTCATAAAGAGCAGGAGAAAACTCAATCCGAATGATCGTTTTGAATCTGAAGATAGACAGTTTTTTGAAAGAGTAAGACAAGGTTATTTACAACTAGCATCTGTCTTTGAAGACAGGGTAAGAATTATTGATGCCACACAACCAATAGAGCAAGTTCAATCTGAGATTCAGAGTTGTTTATTAGACTTTATCGGAAAAGCCTCATGAAGCAACAAATGGAATGGTTAGAACCTATTTACAAACAACTTGAATCCTCAATTCAAGAACATCAAACAACTCATGCCTTCTTAATAAAAGGCCAAACAGGTGTGGGAAAGAATAATCTTGCCATGCATCTCGCTAATGGTTTTCTTGGTGAAGAGATGATTAAGCTAACCAACAATGAAAGAGACGAAAGGATAATCCCAGATTGTAAATTAATATCCCCAGAAGAAAATAAAGAAACTATATCAATAGATCAAATTAGATCTCTAAAATCGTTTCTCTTGCTAACCAGTTTAAAAGGCCATGGTAAGGTAGGTATTATTAACCCAGCTGACTCCATGACATACCCAGCAGTAAATAGTCTTCTTAAAATTCTTGAAGAACCCCCAGAAGATACATTGCTGATTTTATTAACTGATTCTATAAATAAACTTCCCAATACTATTGTCAGTAGGGTTCAAATTATCACAGTTGAAAATCCCACCAAACAACAAACCTTGGAATGGCTTAATAATTCCAATGAAGCGGAGAATTGGAATGACATTATAAATATTTTTGGATGTAGACCTGTTCTTTTAAACAAACTTGGTCACACTTATCTTAGTGAACGCATAGAAACTGTTTCAAATGAACTTCATCGACTCTTAACAAAAAAGATTAAACCTTCTCAATTAGCAAACTCTTGGAAATCTGAAGAATTAGAGATCAATTTAAGACTCGTTTATTACTGGTTTTCAAAATTCTTATATCACCATCTTCTAGAAACAGATAACCATGATTTAATGCCTAAATCTCTTCAAGAATTACTAGGTATGGATATTAATATTGAGGAAAGTTTTAATCTACTGAATGAAATTGCTAGCATAAGGCAACTTAAGATTAATGGAAAAAGTTTAAATTGGAGTTTACAAATCACTAATTTACTAAACCCAATATATTCAAATATGAAAGGATTACAAAGTTTTGAGTCAAGAACCTAAAAACATAGATGCTCTCATTATAGGGGCTGGACCTTGTGGGTTATTTCAAGCATTTGAATTAGGCTTGCTGGGAATCAATTCAATCATAATCGATAGCATGGATAAAGTTGGAGGACAATGTTCTGAACTCTATCCAGATAAACCAATTTATGATATTCCCGGTATACCTATATGTTCAGCACAAGAATTGATCGATAACCTTTTGAAACAAATAGAGCCCTTTAATCCAAAGATTCAACTAGGTGAAGAAGTGGTGGGTGTAGAAAAAATAAAGAATGGGTACTTGGTTACAACAAGTAAAGAAATTCAATTCATCACTAAAACAATTTTTATTGCAGGAGGGGTGGGTTCATTTCAAGCCAAAAAACTAAGATTAGACACTATCAGTGATCATGAGGACCAATGGCTATATTACAAAATCCAAGATAAAAATAAACTACTTGGAAAAAATATTGTCATATTTGGAGGAGGAGATTCAGCATTAGATTGGGCCATAGAATTTGCGACTGATAAAGATTTTGTAGATGACCCTGGGAGTCAAGTAAGTCTTGTTCATCGAAGAGATGAGTATAGAGGTGCCCCAGCCTCAGTTAATACAATAAAAGAACTAGCTAACCAGAAACTTGTCACGCTTTATGAAACATCCACTTTGAGATCATTTAAAACCGATAATAATCATTTAAAATCGCTCACTCTTTACAGAGATGGAAAAGAATTAGAAATAGAAGCAGACGTAGTACTAGTTTTCTTTGGGTTATCACCAAAACTTGGGCCTATAGCTGATTGGGGATTAGAGATAAATAAAAAATCCATAGAAGTAAACACTGAGTCGTTTGAAACAAATCATCCAGGTATTTTTGCCATAGGAGACATAGCGAACTACCCAGGTAAGAAAAAGTTAATACTCAGTGGCTTTCATGAAGCAGCACTTGCTGCATTTGCCGCAAAAGCAATTATCGAACCAGGAAAAAAAGTTCACCTGCAATACACCACGACTAGCCCAAAACTTCAAGAACGACTAGGGGTATCTAAGAAATAAAGGTAAACTAACAGTTCTTCAAAAGGGGATGAAGAAATGGGAATAGAAATTACAGGTTGGGGTAAATGCACACCACCGTCCATACTCACGAATCATGATCTTGAGACAATTCTTGATACAGATGATGAATGGATTACTACCCGAACAGGAGTTAAAGAGAGAAGAATAGCTCATACATCACTAAGTGATATGGGCACTGTCGCTGCACATCATGCCTTAGCTAGTGCTGGTAAAGACCCTAAAGACATTGATGCAGTGATTATGGCTACCTGCACACCTGAATACATCATTCCAACCACAGCATCAAAGATTCAACTGAATATTGGTAATAAGCATGCTGCTGCTTTTGAGATTAATTCCGCTTGCACTGGTTTTGTTTATGCTCTTACGACAGCCTATTCGTTAATTTCTTCCGGCGTAATGAAAAATATTCTTTTAGTTGGTGGGGAAAAAGTCAGTTTCTTTCTTGATTGGAGCGCCAGAGATACTGCTATTTTATTTGGTGATGGCGTTGGGGCCGTGGTCATTGAATCTGTTGATAGTAATTCTAAACTCTACTCGTCAAAATTAACATGCGATCCTGATCTTGGCGAAGCACTAATGCTTGATAATTTTGGCTCGAGCATGGAGTTTAAAGACCCAAAAGAGGGCTATTTTTTAGGTATACATTTTGAAGGACAGGAAATATTCAAAAATGCAGTGAAAACAATGTCGAGACTTGCTGAAGAGGCATTAGCGGAGGCAAATCTTACAATAGATGACATAGACCTATGTATACCTCATCAAGCCAATTTAAGGATCCTAGAAGCCACAGCTAGAAGATGTAATTTTCCTATGGAAAAAATGATTGTAAATCTTGATAAATACGGCAACACATCAGCTGGCTCTATACCGATTGCACTAACAGAAGCTATTGAAGAGGGTAAAGTTAAACCCAATTCAAAAATGCTTTTCTTAGCCTTTGGAGGTGGCCTTACCGGTGCTGCGGCAATAATAGACTGGGGCTCTAAAGTCACTTCAACTAAAACATCAGATGCAGCCTTACCTGACAGTGATAAAACAGCTTTAGAATTGGTTAAAGAAATCTCAGGCTAATAATCAGATCTGTTAAAATTCACTGAATAAATAGAGGGTTCTTTACATGAGAATTGAAACAGATGTACTCATAATTGGAGGCGGTGTTGCAGGCTCTGCAATGGCATCAAGCTTAGCCAATAAAGGTTATAGAGTGACACTTCTTGAAAAATCAGAAAAACCGCAAGATACCGCAAGAGGCGACCATATACAGCCTTATGTTTGTGAGATTCTTAATCAATGGGGTGTGTTGGACGATTTCTTTGCCGCAGGCGCTAAAAAAAGAGCGGGCTCACTTTGGTTTGATGAATCAGCTAATTTTCTAATGGATGCCAATGTCTCAAAGCTAGATATTCCTCAACCCTTCTTTATGTTTATTAATCATGAGGATATCAGTGAAGTATTTATAAAGTCTGCTTCTAAAGATGACAACTTTTCCATTTTTAAACCTATTATTAATTGTCAGCATATATCCACTGATGATGATCAAAGTTTATACAAATTAGTGTTAAAGGATAAAACTGAACACACCATATCGACGAAGTTAGTTGTTGGCGCTGACGGTATTGCTTCAAATATCACTAAAAAATTTGAATTAGAAAGAGAAACATTTCGATACGAACGAGCCTTGGCTGTGCTTTTTTCTAAAGAGTATCAAGCAGATTCTCATAACAACCTGAGAACCTATCTTACTGATAGAGGTATAGTCACGATGATACCTCGTGCAAATGGGGGCTGTAAAATAGGACTTACCATTGATCGACATGAGGTCAAAGAATGGAAGAAAATGAATGATGATGATTACACCAAATTTGTAGGCTCGTTAGTTCCAGAATATAAATCTCTACCAATGTACTCGGCAGGTATCTACCCGCCATCAATGATTATTGCTAAACGCTGGATAAAAGATAACCTGGTTCTTATCGGTGATGCTTGCCACGGACTTCACCCTGGCAGAAGTCAAGGAATGAACACCACAATTAAATGCATAGATCAATTGGTTAAGCTATTACCGAAAAACATTGATTTCAATAAACAACAAGTCACTAAGGCATTAAAGCTTTATCAGAACATAATGAAAGGCGAAATTAATCATTTACTGGAATCAAATCATAAAATGGGACTTGCTATGGATAAATTTGATAGGAAGTCAAAAGTTGCAGAAATTAATAAGTACATTGGTCTTGAAAATGATCAAGAAAAAGGTCTCACTTATCGAATGAACTCTGCAGGATATGGGGTTAACTGATGATTGAGATAATTAGCTAATGGAGAAAACCTTACATAAAGACCTATACTTTGAACCTGATTGGTTCAAAAAAGAATGTGAGAATATTTTCCATAAAGAATGGTTCTGTTGTGGTCGAGAGGAAGATATACCTGATATTGGAAATTACAAAGTCATTAATATAGGTGAAGAGAGTATTTTTCTTTTAAGATCAAACGATCAAAAAATTCGAGCTTTTTTCAATTTTTGCAAACACAGAGGATGCCAACTTTTAGAAGAAGGCACGGAAGGGCGCTTAAAAAGAAATATTATATGTCCATATCATTCATGGACATATAATTTTGACGGATCTATTGCTAAAACACCTCATCTTGATGTTGATTTAGATAATAAAAAATTCCATCTAAATCAGGTCAAACTAGATACCTGGGGAGGCTTTATTTTTCTGAATCTGGGTGGAGAGGGCCATCTAGATAAACAAATTGGAAACATAAAAGAACAATTTAAACGTTATCCCTTGGACGAGCTCTTGTCTTCTTCTAAATACAACTATTCAGTTCAATCCAATTGGAAAGTGATAATCGAAAATTATAACGAATGCTATCATTGTGCAGGCATTCATCCTGAACTGTGTCAAGTTGTACCAGCGTTCAAAGAAAACGGGGGCTCAAGCCTAAATTGGGAGACAGGCATTCCACAAAGAGAAGGTACCAACACATTCACTTTTACAGGTACTACTAATAGGCCACCATTCCCAGGCCTTAATGATGATGAAAAAGAAAAACATTTTGGACAAGCCATTTATCCTAACCTACTGATCAGTTTATCTATGGACCATGTAGCAGCATTTATAGTTTCACCTGAAGGCCCAGATAGGACCTCAATTGACTGTAGAATTCTCTTCCATCCTGAATCAACAAGCATGAAAGATTTTGATCCATCTGATGCAGCAGAATTTTGGCATATGATCAATAAACAAGACTGGAACATATGTGAAAAAGTACAAAAAGGGATGAATTCATCTGCCTTTGAGTACGGTTTTTATGGGGAAATGGAAGATGAGAATTTAGACATAAGAAAATATATCTCTGAAAAATTGGACATCACTTTTGATTAATACATCCAATCCCACAAATATCCGATGGCGAGTCCTATTCATCACACTTGTGCTTGGATATATTGCTTATGTATTTAGGGGCAATCTTTCGGTCATTGGTAAATTTTTGATGGATGACACAGGCATCTCACAGATAGAGCTCGGTTGGCTTCTCTCCTCATTTTTGTGGGGCTATACACTCTTTCAGTTCCCCGGAGGTTTACTCTCAGAGAAAATAGGGCCTAAAAGTACACTTGTTCTATGTACACTGGGTTGCACTGTAATCACAATAATTTCTGGTTTAATTGTAATAGGTGGTTTCTCATTAGCTTTAATGATCCCACTCTTATTCATCTGTCGCTTCTTACTAGGAGTATTCCAAGGTCCTCTATTTCCTGCCATGGCAGGAGGAGTTATAGCAAGATGGTTTCCTTCCGGTTCATGGGCGCTTCCCAATGGAATGAACTCCACAGCACTTGCATTGGGATCAGCATCAACACCGCCGCTAATTGTTATTTTAGCTCAATATTTTGGTTGGCAATCGACATTTTTTTTGATCTCGATATTGGGTCTAATCGGTTCCCTAATATGGTGGAAATATTCAACAAACTGGCCTAAAGAACATCCCGACATCAATCAGAAAGAATTAGAATTAATAGGTCAGTCTGAGTTCAATAACAATCAGATATCTTGGTCACTGGTTAAGGAAGTACTCGCTGATAAGAATGTCTTATTCGCTGCACTGGGCTATATGTCAATGAATTATGTTTTCTTTATATTCTATTCTTGGATTTTTATTTATTTCGTTAATATTAGGGGCTTCAGTGTTTTAGAAGGTAGTTTTCTTGCAAGTTTACCATTTCTTATGGGGGCAATAGGTGCCACTTTAGGTGGTTACCTATGCGATAAACTGCAACAGAGCTATGGTGTAAAATGGGGGCATAGGATTCCTATTATTATTGGTCTGGTTCCATCTGCTGGTTTCTTGCTCTTTGGCTCAATCACTGAAAATCCCTATCTGGCAGTTCTTTCTTTGTCTCTTTGTTATGGCTTTATTGAATTAACAGAAGGACCATTCTGGTCGGCCATAGGTTTTGTTTCAAAAAAACCTCAAGCTGCAGGTGGAATTCTCAATACAGGTGGAAATTTAGGTGGAGTATTAGCAACCCCACTAATCCCGATAATGGCAGATCAATTTGGCTGGATGATAGCTCTAAATAGTGGGGTGTTTTTTGCTCTATTGGGTGTCTTTTCCTTTATGCAAATTAAGTTTAAATAATTGCAATCACTACTTAAAAACGAGAAACTTTTAGTATGAGTATTAACCCAAGATACAAAGTCTTATTTGACCCTATAAAGATAGGACCAAAGACAGCAAAAAATAGGTTCTACCAAGTCCCTCATGCTATGGGTTCAGGTAATGATATGCCTAATACAAGAGCTGCTCAAAGAGGAATTAAAGCCGAGGGCGGCTGGAGTGTCATTAACACAGGCTATTGTTCTATTCACCCTAGTTCAGATGATAGACCTCTTCCGTTTGCAAGGTTATGGTCTGATAAAGATATTGCTTCCCATGTCCCTATGGTAGAGGCAGTGCATGAACATGATGCCCTTGCTGGTATTGAATTCTTTCATGGTGGAGCTTATACAGCTAACAGACATACACGAATGCCTCCAATCTCTCCATCCGGAATACAAGAGAAAGTCAGTGAACTTATGGACATGCATCTTACAGCACCAAAAGTCATGGATAAGAGAGATATTAAAGATCTAATTCAATGGCATTTGGATGCAACCGAGCGAGCCATCCAAGCTGGTTTTGATATCATATATTGTTATGCAGGAATGGGGTTTTTACCCTATCATTTTCTACACCCCACATTCAACAATCGATCGGATGAATACGGGGGAAGTCTAGAAAATCGTTCCAGGTTAATGAGAGAACTGATAACTGAGATGAAAGCAGTTGCCGGTGATAAAGCTGCAATTGCTGTTCGAATCTCGACCGATGAGTTACTAAGTTTTAAAAGTGAATCGAGTAAGAGCGAAGCTCATGAATTTTTTGAGTTAAATGGTGAATTACCTGATCTATGGGATATAAAATTATCAAAATGGTCTAAAGAATGCCCAAGTAGTAGATTTTCAGAACCTGGTCACATGGAGCCTTACAACGGTTTTGTAAAACAACTTACTTCTAAGCCTGTTGTAGGAGTGGGATGGTTTACTTCACCTGATAACATGGTTAGCCAGATTAATAGAGGGATTCTTGATTTTGTTGGCTCAGCAAGAGCATCAATAGCTGATCCATTCCTTCCTAATAAAATATTGGAAGGTAATGAGGACGATATCAGAGAATGCATTGGCTGTAATATCTGTGCCTCATGTTACAACCAGGGCATACCCGTTCGGTGCACACAAAATCCATCGATGGGTGAAGAGTGGAGAAGAGGCTGGCACCCAGAAAGAATAAAACCCAAATCTTCTGATAATTCAGTTCTAGTTATTGGAGGAGGGCCAGCAGGATTGGAAGCAACTTTATCGCTGGCCAGAAGAGGGTATTCAGTTGCCATTGCTGATTCAGAAAAAGAACTGGGAGGACGAATCAATAAAGAGTCAATGCTTCCTGGAATGTCTCCATATAAAAGAGTAACCGATTATCGAGTGAGTCAAATTAATCAATTGGATAATGTTGATGTCTACCTAGAAAATACATTGAACCCGGATGATGTTTTGACATTGGGATTCGATCATGTAGTAACAGCTACAGGTTCGTCGTGGCAACCCTCAATCATGGATGAAAAAACAGCCCCTACAGCCATCACTAAAACGAACAGTATTTTCACTCCAGAGGATGTGCTTAATGGTTGTGAGCTAAAATCACCGGTGCTAATATTCGATTTTGATTATTATTATATGGGCGGTCTTTTGGCTGAATATATAAAAGATTTAGACCATGAAGTAACTATTATCACGCCCTTTGAAAAAGTTTCTCCTTGGAGTTTTAATAGTAATGAAGTCACTGAAATTAAACTAAAACTGTTAGAAAAAGATATTAAAGTTATCACTGATCATCGGATTATAGAAATCGAAGAATCATTGGTTAGAGTCAATCACCAGGTGACCAATAAGCAGAAAGATATTGCCAGAGGTTCACTTGTACTCGTGGGCCATAGAAAACAAAACGATTCGCTTTATAAATCACTTAATTCAAACCAAGAAGCTTTAAAAGAATCAGGAATCAAATCGCTCCAAAATATTGGCGACTCTAATGCACCAGGTGCAGTTGTTCATGCTGTCTATGCCGGTCACCTTTATGCCAATACATTTGATCAAGAAGATGATAATTCTAGCAATGAATTCAAGCTTGAGTACCCTGTAATTCAGTAATTAATAATATAAAATTAATAATCGGAGAATTTTTTTATGAAAGGAGATATGCAACGTTGGACGCCAAATGTAGCCTCAATTATTGAGCATGCAAAAGAGTTACATCCAACTACCGAAATTGTCAGCAGAATGATATCTGGTGAAATTCACAGAACAAATTATGGAGAAGTCTGTATAAGAGCAAGAAAACTTGCCTCAGCTTTAGAGAAAGACGGCTATAAGAAAGGTGATGTTCTGGCAACTTTAGCGCTTAATACTTTTAGACATCTAGAAATGTATTTTGGTATTTCTGGGATGGGCGCAATCACCCATACGTTAAACTTCAGGCTGCATCCTGAGCAAGCAGTTTATATCATCAACCATGCCGAAGATAAAATAATATTCTGTGAGCTGCCTTTCATACCAATCCTAGAAGGATTAAAAGATCAACTAAAAACTGTTGAGAAATATGTAATTCTTTGTAATGAGACTGAGTTACCTGAAACAACTCTAGGCAATGCAATCTCATACGAAGAGTACATTAAAGATGGCGATGAGGATTATAAATGGCCTGAACTGGAAGACGATGCCGCTTGTGCTCTTTGTTATACCTCTGGAACCACTGGAAACCCTAAAGGCGTGCTCTACTCTCATAAATCTAATATTTATCATGCAACCTCTGCATATTCAGCGCTTACTATTGATCGAGATGACTGTATATTAATGGTCGTCCCAATGTTTCATGTCTTAGCTTGGGGAATCCCATATTTTGGCCCAATGACCGGAAATAAACTAGTGATGCCAGGAATAGGAATGGAAGGTGAATCACTCTATGAGCTTATAGATCAAGAAGAAGTTAACAGCACTTTTGGTGTTCCCACGGTGTGGATGCAACTGTTGGCTTATTGTCGAGAACATAAGAAAGTCTTAAGTTCAGTTAAGAATACCATCATCGGTGGATCAGCTTTATCTCTTGCGATGCTTAAAGAGTTTGATGAAGTTCATGATGTCAATGTTATCCATGCTTGGGGAATGACTGAGATGAGCCCATTAGGAACCACAAATCTCCCGACTAAAGAAATGGAAGCAATGAGTAAAGAGGAAAAATACACACTGCAACTCAAGCAGGGAAGGCCTGTTTTTGGTGTGGAGCTTAAAATCATAGATGACTCTGGCAATGACCTACCTAACGATGGAGAAGCTTATGGGCATCTGATGGTTAGAGGCCCCTGGATCCTTCAAAAATATTTTAAAGCAGAGAAAGACGCTGTAGATGATGAAGGGTGGTTTGATACCGGTGATATATCAAGTATCGATAAAGACGGGTATATGACTATTGTCGATAGAGCAAAAGATGTAATCAAGACCGGTGGAGAATGGATTAGCTCAATAGATCTAGAAAATGCTGCTGTTGGTCACCCAGAAATAGCAGAAGCATGCGTGGTAGGCGTCCCTCATCCAAAATGGGATGAAAGGCCAATTATGTTTGTTGTAACAAATTCTGGTGACGACATTGATAAAAATAGCATTCTAGAGTTTCTTTCTTCAAAAGTGGCTAAATGGTGGATACCCGATGAAATCATTTTCCTGAAAGAACTGCCTCATGGTGCCACTGGTAAACTTCTCAAATTTGATTTAAGAGAAGAATATAAAAATTCATTAATTGATAAACAATAAGATGATGATCTCAATAATTCTTTGAAGTATTTTTAAGACTATGACAAATAATTATGCACTTATTACTGGCGGTTCCTCAGGAATTGGTTATGAAATTGCCAAGAATTTAGCTGGACGAGGATACAACATTCTTTTGATTTCAAGGAATGAGAAAAACCTACAGGACTGCTGTAATAAACTTTCAGATGAATTTAATGTATCTGTGGATTACATTTCGAGCGATCTAGCAAACAAAAACTCGGTGACTGATATTTACGAAACATCAAAACAAAGAGGGTATAACATAGAGATATTGGTAAATAATGCTGGTTATGGAATAGCAACCCCATTTCATGTCACCTCTATAGAAGATGAAGAAAACTTCATTCGTGTTTTAGGAACCTCAGTGATCACTCTTACCAAGCTATTCGTCAAAGATATGATTAAACAGAAAAGCGGTAAAATCATGATTGTTTCATCTGTAGCAGCATTTGCACCACCTTCTGCAATTCAGGTTCTCTATGGACCTATTAAAACATTTATGAATCGATTTAGTGATGCCATGAATTCTAGTTACAACCGTCTAGGGATTACCTCCACTGCTCTCTGTCCAGGTTTTACTTTGACCAATTTTCATACAGCGAGTAATGTACAAGAAATGATGGATGCTGTCCCTTCTTTCATGAAATTCAGCGCTGAAAGAATTGCGAAAGAAGGTGTTGAAGCCATGTTTAAAGGTAAGAGCTTATGTGTTCCGACAAAGACATATAGGTTTCTGGTTTTTCTGCTGAGGGTCACCCCATACTCTTTTATAAGATTACTTGAAAATGTGTTAGCACCTGGGCGATACGAGCAAAAATAAGCCTGAATAAATCACTTATCAATATGGATACTTTTGAGATAGATAGTTCAGAGATCTTACAACCTCAAGATTGGACGTTTCCTGTCCCTATCGCTTACGGACCTGGGAGATTGAAAGAAATAAGTGAGTTCTGTAATTCACTAAATATTTACAATCCACTAATAGTTACTGATAAAAACAGCAGAGAACTGCCTTTTATAGAAAAGATAAAAAAACAGTTGTCTGATTCAGGCATAAACTACGATCTGTTTTCTGAATTTTCCCCTAACCCTAGAGAGGATGAGATAGCAAAGGGATGTTCAAAATTTCAATCGGGTAAGCATGATGCGGTCATTGCGATAGGTGGCGGTAGTGCAATGGATGGTGGAAAAGCGATTTGCTTAACTGTCAACAATGATATTCCTCTTTGGGATTTTGAGTGGGAACAACCGCCACCAAAAATTCACAAAGATAATCCGTTCCCTAAGTTGATCTGCATTCCTACAACAGCTGGAACGGGTGCAGAAACAGACAGCACTGCTATGGTCACAGATCTCAAAAAAGGCATGAAGCTGTGTATTTGTCATCCTGAGCTAAAACCATCCTTAGCACTTCTTGATCCGGAATTAACTTTACAGCTACCCATCAACTTGACTGCCTGGACTGGTGCGGATGCAATGATCCATTCTCTAGAGGCCTATTGTGTCCCAGGATTTAATCCTATGTGTGATGGCGCTGCTTTAGAAAGTCTTTCTTTAATTTCAAAGAGTCTTGTTCTAGCTGTTGAAGAACCACAAAACCTAGCTGCAAGAGGGGGTATGCTCGTTGCTTCATGTCTCGGAGGCATTGCATTCTTGAAAGGACTGGGTTTAGTCCATGCCATCTCGCACATGGTCGGAGCAGAATTCGACACTCATCATGGTCTTACAAATTCCATAGTTCTGCCTGTTGTAACTCGCTTCAACTTGCCGGGTATGGATGAAAAAGTCAGACGGATGTCAGAAGCAATGCAATATGAGGACCATTCCGTTGAGAGCTTCATATCTAATATTGATAAACTTTTGGATAGAATTAATATCCCCAAAAGTCTAGGTGAGATCGGGGTACCTGAAGATAGCGCTAAAAGCATTGCAGAAAAAGCGATGCTGGATTCCGCCTATGCAACCAATCCACGATCATCTTCTTACGAACAAGTCTTTGAGATGGTCTCTACTTCTATCGCAAAGGCAAGATAGATGCTTGAGAACCTGTCTGTCCAAGAAATTGTCTCGCATATAATTTCAAAGCAAATAACCACTGAGGATGTGATTGAACATTATCTTAATCGAATCAAAAAGTTTAATGGTTCTTTAAGCGCTATTGTTTCACTTAAAGATGAAGAAATAATTAGAAATGAAGCAAAGCATTTGCAACAAAATAATGAAGGACCTGAAAAGTTACTCTTTGGTTTGCCAATGGCAATTAAGGATCTCATCGATGTAGAAGGTTTGCCAACCACTTATGGTTTAACTGCTTATAAGGATAATTTTCCATTGAAAAACTCCATAATTGTAGATCGACTTATAGATCAAGGAGCCATAATAATCGGTAAAACGAACACCCCTGAACTGGGACTAGGCTCTCACACCACAAATAAGCTATTTGGTCCTACAGCAAATATTTTTGACCAGACTAAAACAGCTGGGGGCTCTAGTGGTGGAGCAGCTTCAGCAGTAGGGGCATCCTTAGTTCCCTTTGCAGATGGCTCAGACATGATGGGTTCATGTAGGAATCCTGCTGCATATACAAATCTTTATGGGTTCAGAACGACACCTGGCTTAATTCCTGAATATCGCAATATGAAAATAGATAAACAATTTCCACTTCTGTCTACCCCTGGGTGTTTAACTAAAACTCCTACTGAAATGGCACTTTTACTCGACGCAATAGTTGGAAAACATTCTTCGGACCCATTTTCTTTCGATCCTCAATCCTCATTCAGAGAACATCAAATCAATGATGATGATTTTTCTAAACTTAAAATAGGGTGGCTTTCAAACATGGGCGGAGCTTATAAATTTGAAGATGGAATAATTGATCTATGTGAATCAACACTAGATGATTTGGATAAAACTGAATTACAAGTTGATCACTTAAAATCAGAAATTAATCCAACTAATTTATGGGATAGCTGGACAACACTACGTTCTAAAAATATTTTTGATTACTTAAATGAAATGAACGTAGCTATTCATGAAGACATTGGCTTCCCTATTCGATGGGAATATGAAAAGGGTAGGGGAGTAACATCCAATGATATCGAAATATCTCTAGGCCAAAGATCAGAGTGCAAAAATGTTGTTCAAAACTTATTTATGAATTTTGACTTTCTTGTCATGCCTTCTGCTCAAGTTTTTCCTTTTGATAAAGAATTAAAATATCCTGAGGAAATCTCTGGCTATAATTTGAATACTTACCATCGGTGGATGGAAGTCGTGACTCTCTCGAGCTTACTTGGTTTACCCACAATTTCAGTCCCAGTTGGATTTAATAAGAATGGGTTACCAATGGGAATGCAAATAATAGGTAAAAAGGGTGATGACTTAAGGGTAGTTTCTTTTGCAAAAAAATATGAAGAAATTTTTAATTTTTCTAGATACACACACATAAAAAATGTTGAAAGTTTTTAAACAGTTAAATTCTTTCAAAGAAAGAATAGCTATTGAATCTGAGGGCAGTGAATTCTCTTATGCCCAGCTGATAGAGAGATCTGACTTAATAGCTTCATTTTTATTGGATGAAGAAAAGGATCTAATGGAAGAGAAAATAGGCTTCTTGATGAGCCCTAATGTCGAGTATATCTGCACTCTTTGGGGCATATGGAAAGCTGGAGGCGTAGCAGTGCCTCTAAGTCTTTCTGCTAAAAAGAGCGAGCTAGATCACTATATCTCTGACTGCGAAATAAAGATGATTATTACCAGTGATAGTTGTCAACAAAAAGAGAACATACCTAATAAGAATAACCTTCAGATATGGAAGTTAGAAGATCTATTACTAGAAAACAAAAGAAAACTTCCTGACCTCACATATGAGAGAAAAGCTATGATTCTCTATACAAGTGGAACCACAAATAAACCTAAAGGCGTGGTTCACACACACAAGAATGTTGAGGCCCAAATAAGTGCATTGGTGGAAGCCTGGGAGTGGACCAAAGAAGATCACATACCTCTCTTTTTGCCGTTACATCATATTCATGGAATTATAAATTCCCTGTCTTGCCCACTTTTTATTGGGGCTAAAGTGACAATGTTAGGACCCTTTGATGCCGAAAAGGTCTGCAGTGAAGTGGTTTCTAAAAATTTTACTGTTTTTACAGCTGTGCCAACAATTTACTTTTCTCTTATAGAACAATTAGAGAATGCGATGGATTCAAAACTTTCTGAAAGGTTCAAGGAGATGCGACTAATGATGTCTGGCTCTGCAGCTCTTGCTCCAGAAATTCATAAAAAATGGCAACAACTAACAGGTCAACAATTGCTTGAGAGATACGGAATGACCGAAGTCGGCATGGCGCTTTCTAATAATATTAATGGTGAAAGAAGACCGGGATCAGTAGGCGTTCCTCTTCCTGGGGTTGAGGTGAAACTTGAAAATGATGAAGGGAAGACAATAGATAATGAAGGTGAAGCAGGGCAGCTGTTAATTAAAGGACCTCAAGTTTTTCAGGGTTATCTCAATTTACCTGATAAAACAAAAGAATCATTTAAAGACGGTTGGTTTATAACAGGGGATGTTGTCATGCTTGAGAAAGGCTATTACAAAATCTTAGGCAGAGACTCTGTGGATATTATTAAATCTGGAGGGTACAAGATTTCAGCTCTAGAAATAGAAGATGTTCTTTTAAGGAACGATAAAATAAAAGAATGTGCTGTTGTTGGAATACCTGATGATAAATGGGGGGAGATCGTTGCTACAGCACTAGTCATTAGGAAAGAGGCAATTAAAACAGAGGAAATTCAACAGTGGTGTTCTGGTTACTTATCAGACTACAAAGTACCGAGAAGAATAATTATATTAGATAGCCTTCCCAAGAACTCCATGGGAAAAATTACAAAACCGGAATTAAAGGAAATATTAAAGAATCATTAGCGTCCATCGAGTAAAGCGTTATAGTCTTCCTCACTCATAACACGGATGCCAAGCTTTTCGGCTTTAGCTATTTTTGTTGGCCCCACTTTTTCACCGCATATCAATAGGTCTGTTTTGCCAGAAACTGAGCTTTGTAGTTGTGCTCCTAGTGTCAGTGCAATTTTTTTCATCTCACTTCTTGACCCAAAAACCATTCTCCCAGTAAAAACGAGTTTCATTCCACTTATAGGAGATTCAATCTTTTCTGTTTCAGAAAGTAATTCAGTTTGAGACAGATTAAAACCAAGACCAAGCATACGATTAATTGTTGGCCACCTCTTTGTTAACCCATTGACAATATCTGTTGATGAAATCTCTGCAAAACCTTCAATGTCCATAAGATCTTCTTTAGTTACGTTCGTGAGATTATTAATTTGTATATGTTGCAACAAACGTCTGGAATCGCCTCGACCCAATTGTGGAATTCCAAAAGCGCTAAGAAAACGCCAATCCTCAGTTTCAACTTGAATGGATCGATCTAACTCTCTTCTTAAATTTTTTGATTGAACAGGTCCAAACCCAATTTCCTCAAAATCCTCCTCATTAGAGTCATATATCTTCTCTAGTGTATCAATGCCTCCGGCGACTAACTTAGCAACACTTTTGGATCCAAACCCGTCAACCTGTCCATGTATTTTAAAAAAGTGCTCTAGTGTATTTTCCATTTGAGCTGGGCATGCAGAATGATTAGTGCATACCAAAAAATCTCTTTGCCAAGTCAGCTCTTTTCCACAAGAATCACAAGTTTTTGTAATCTGTGTTTTTGAAGACGGCTTTATCACGCCTACAATTTTAGGAATAACTTCGCCTGAGCGCTCGACCGAAATAACAGCCCCTTTACCAAGACGAAGTGCTTTAACATTGCCCGCATGATGTGCTGTTACACGCGACACGGTTGCTCCTGATAGCTCAATTGGTTCAACTTCCAATACCGGGGTAACCCGTCCGGTTCTTTTTGTCTGCCACATAATTGAATTAACTGTGGTGTCTTTGGCCTCGGAACGTTGTTTTATAGCAATCTGCCAACGATTATGATGATTGGTTGACCCGAGCAGAGTCTTTAAAGAGTTATGAGTAATCTCGACAACAACCCCATCCGTTGGGTATTCACAAGATTCCAAGACTTGCTTCTGGATAGCATCATGATTGTCTATAAGCTCGTCAAAGCTACCTTCCCACCGGTCCAATGTGGAGTAGGGCACAAACCGAACCACTCCATCCTTGAGTGCTTTAATAAAATCTTCATTCACCTCATCTGAATTCACCACCCCGACACAAATATTTCGCGGGTGTGCATACCCTAATTTTTTCAGATTCGTTTCAAAATAATCAGTTGTCATCACCAGTTCTCCAATTCCGGGAACCCCTTTTCCAATATTAACCACGCCTTTGTCAAAGCAAGAAGTGATATCATTCCCATGAATACCATCTCCACGAGTAGCCAATAAATTATCTTCACGATAAAAAGCTGCAAGCCCGTCCAATTTGGCAGTTGCTATTACACTAATATCTGCCTCATCAATGGCTTGTTTATTTGCCTCTTTCAGGATCCTAGTTACCCATTTTTTGGTTTCATCAACCGAGTATGATTTTTCAATACTGAGCATTGGCTCAGCATGCTTTAATCTATCGGAGCCAAAATCAGGCTCGATTTCTATGTTGTTTAAAAAAGGATGTAATGAATCACGTTGTTGCAGTTCTGCTAGATACAAATGATCATAGGTATCATCATCGATAATAGGGGAACCCTGACGGTAAGCTAATGAAGCTTTCTCCAAAAAACTCACCAGTTTTGGAGTTGTCCATAATTTTGGGTCTCGATCGCTCATGGTTAATAAATTATTGATTGGGTTTTATGTTAAGGATTACCGCGTCATTATGTGTCGAAAGTAAGAAAATATATGTTAATTTTACCATAATCAACTTGTTAGATGAGATTTGAAAACAATATATTAGACACCCATAACGCATAGTAAAAAGGCATTTATTGTCATTTTTTACCTAAAAGAGTGCATATAGACACAAAATAAACTATTTATAACGAATCCGGTATGAATACACTGGTTATTATCAGTAATAAAATAATCCCTAAATATACTTAAAACCCTAATAAAACCCTTTCTTTATAAGAATAGTGTACTTCTGTAACCCTTATTTTAGGTATATATATATGCGTATAATATATATTATGTAAAGTTTTTAGTATGTTATTATTGTATGTTTATATGATATATATCAAGTGTTTATGATGTTTTTATGATGTTATTTATATTAAACTCTTAAATTTAGCTAAGAATTTATATTTTAGAATTAGTTATTTTTCTAGAATTGTAAATTTTTAAGAAAATATAGAAATACACAGATTAAACATAATCTAAAGCGTAAAAATCGTCCTTATAGTCAGAATCAACCTCCAAATGCTACTTTATGTCAATATTGATAATAAAAAATCTCTACTAACTCTAAAAAATATAACAAAATGGTCTTTCTGGGGGCATATATACCCAAAATTATTTAAAAATACCCTATTTCTAATAAAATCATCTATCCAAACCAATAAATCAAAAAATTCTTCTATTTCACTAAATATTCATAGAATAGGTACAAAAAATAGATAAAATATCAATCAAATGGCAGTAAAAATAAAACCGTATACTGAAGCTCTAGGCGCTGAAGTCTTAAATATTAATCTAGGGAGAAAACTCTCAGACAATAATCTTTCATTAATAATAGATAGTTTAAATAAGTACCATGTACTATTTTTCAGAGATCAAGATATTACTTCGAAACAATTCATTAACTTTGGTAAAAACTTTGGGACATTAGAGATCCATCCTTTAATTCCAACACTACCAGGAAACCCTGAAATAATTGAGTTAAAAAGTCTTGATACAGGCCCTGCTCCTATGGCAAAAAATTCAGAAGTATGGCATTCAGATATGAGCTATACAAAAATACCTCCTTATGCAGGAATTCTACAAGCAAAAAAGATTCCAGAAAGTGGTGGTAACACTATGTTCCTAAATGCTGCCCTTGCCTATGATTCATTATCAACCAATATGAAGAAATTTCTGGCCAAGTTGAAGGCCGTTCATTCCATTGTTAAAACAATTACTCATGATGAACTATTAGATGGAAATGCATTGAAAAGATTTAACATGATGAATGAAAAATTGCCTCCGATTGAACACCCTGTTATTCGCACACATCCAGAAACCGGTAAGAAGTTAATCTATGTAAATGAAATATTTACCTCTCATATAGTAGGCCTAAATATCAATGAAAGTGATGCAATTCTCCAGTTCTTATATAGACATATACACAATCCTAATTTTCAATGTAGATTTATATGGGAAAAAAATTCAATTGCCTTCTGGGATAATCAAATTACTCAACACTATGCTGTTGCTGACTACAGCAGCTTAAGAACAATGCATAGACTCACAGTTGATGGTACTCATAGTCCCTATTGATGTCATCAGAATCAATAAAATCCATAAGGATATGGATCTACGATCTATCTCCAGGGATTAGTTACAAGAACTTTTACACTTATCTTTATGCCTCACTGGTAAGTATTGCCCTCCTATCTGCAATGGGCT
>Ga0209034_10000094_pt1 | contig 42814 bp, 37 predicted proteins | sample MarorgKNORR_S2LV_2_FD_188219 | JGI IMG/M metagenome (GOLD analysis project Ga0209034, IMG submission 188219) | Marine microbial communities from the Southern Atlantic Ocean, analyzing organic carbon cycling - 250m_A/KNORR_S2/LV (SPAdes) (version 2) | ecosystem: Environmental > Aquatic > Marine... | reverse complement strand
CGATTTCTACTTCTGGATCTAATATGGCACCTCGTCCCAGTATGCGGGACATCAGGAGGGGTGTATTCTGCATAGTCATTCGTTTTTTCCCTGTAATTCTCTTTTTCATTAGGATATTAGTGCGGAAATGGAGAATATCTGATTATTGGGGCTATGTTCAATTGGCTACAGCCAAGAATTAGGGAAGTATTTTGCAGGTAAATTTATTGACAGCTACATTTGGTCGAAACGCTTGATAGTAGCAAATAATTAATAGCTTACCTTGCAAAACAATTAAAGCTGCAATTGAAAACGATAAGTGAGCAGTTTATTCTCAGAAACCACCTGTTTGCAGTTATTCGGAGATGACCATGATTAATGCTAAGGAACACCCAAAAAATACTATAAGCGTAAAAGGCAAAAACATGGCCTACGTGGAAATGGGCGAAGGAGATCCTATTGTCTTTCAACATGGTAACCCAACTTCTTCTTACCTGTGGCGCAACATTATGCCGCACCTTGCTGATCAGGGTCGTTGCATTGCGATCGATCTAATTGGCATGGGGGATTCCGATAAGCTAGAAGATTCTGGCCCGGATCGCTATACATTGCTGGAACATAGGGACTATTTTGATGCCGCTTTGCAGGCTCTGAGTGTGGACCAGAACGTCACCTTCGTAATTCACGATTGGGGTTCCGCCTTAGGTTTCGACTGGGCCAATCGACATCGAGACTCCATCAAGGGGCTTTGTTACATGGAGAGCATTGTAAAGCCTGTGAGCTGGGATGAATGGCCGGAAGCAGCCCGTGGAGTGTTTCAGGGTTTTCGCTCGCCAGCGGGAGAAGGCATGATATTAGACAAAAACGTATTCGTAGAAAGAGTGTTACCCGGTTCGGTGCTAAGAGAGCTAACGGAAGAAGAAATGGAAATTTATCGGCGGCCTTTCACGGAACCTGGAGAGGATCGTAGACCAACCCTTACCTGGCCTCGTCAGATTCCAATTGAAGGAGAGCCTCCAGACGTCGTGGAGATTGTCCAGAGTTATGCGGATTGGTTGTGTCAATCGACAGTACCAAAACTATTTATCAACGCTGACCCTGGGGCAATATTAATTGGTGCACAGCGAGAATTTTGTCGCAGTTGGCCCAATCAGACTGAGGTAACGGTGCCTGGTAACCACTTTTTACAGGAAGATTCACCAGATGAAATAGGCCAGTCTATAGCTGATTGGTTAAAAGGAATCGGTTAAGACTGGTATTGGGGGTTTAGTAGAGCAGAACAATGAGTAACAAAGTTTTATTACTTCTATTTTTTCCGTCATTGGTGCTTATGTCATCAGTGGGGCTTTTTGCCCAAAATATTCCCGAAGGCATTATAGGCGCCTGGTTGATCAACGAGGAGTTGAGCGACAACACAGATGATATGGTCGGCGAGGCGATAGAGGCCGGGGGAGGCCGGGATAGTCGAGGTTTTTTTAACCGGAAGGAAGATTTTTACCGCGGCGGACCCCCTGAACACGAATTATATGACCGTATATCCTATGATGACGTACTAAGAATTGAGTACGAAGAGCCGGAGTTTTTATTTAGTTATCAAGATGATTATTCGCGCGTATTCCATACTGACGGTCGCCGTCGCCGTATTACGGCCAATGACTTCTATAGTGAGGGTGGTCAGGACTGGTCTTCAGCAAATTGGGAAGATGACGCTCTAATCGTAGAAGCACGACCTCGCGACGGTGGCTTTACAATCGAGATTTACACACTGGAAGAGAATGGCAACCGGTTACGCGTAGAAATGCTTATACAGCCCGATACCTTTAATGCTCCGATTAACCTAGTACGAGTTTTTGACCGCATCAGAAATCAGGATTGAGCCAAAATTTCCTCTTCGACCTCTCTTAACTTGTCCTTGCCAAAGAAAATCTCATCAACAACATAGAAGGTAGGTGATCCAAATGTACCTCGTTCTACTGAGGCATTGGTGTTGTCGATAAGTTCTTGCTTTATTTCCGGTTTCTGGGTGCCAGCTATTATTTCGTCAGCCGGTAACCCTGCAGTATTCAGTTCCTGAGCAATGACCTCAGGATTCGACATATCCAGTTCTTGTTCCCACATGGATTTATATATGGCGGTAACGTATTTGTTGAAGAATCCCTGATGTTTGGCGTAGATAGCACCTCGCATAATGTGCAGGGTGTTGATGGGGAAATAGGGGTTCATCTTGAATCGGGTGATATTGTGTTTCTTTATAAAACGTTCTGTTTCTAGAGCATGGTATTGGGGTTTGTTTGCTACGCCTTCAAACTGTTGCATAGGAGGTTTGTTATTAGTTGCCTTGAAGATTCCTCCGAGTAGTATAGGAAAGTATTCAAAGTTTGCCCCAGTTCGTTCTTCAATTTCTGGAAGGACTTGGTGGCAGTAGTAGGTATTTGGACTACCAAAATCAAAATGAAACTCAACTTTTACTGACATATTGAAGTGCTCTCCCTTTTAAAAAACACATTTATTAAAGCGTTCTGGTATGCCGGTTTGGCAGCTATATTCCTCTACCACTTCTCTCTGAAAGGACGTAAATCAATTTCATGGGACCAGGCATCTCGGCTCTGATTATGTAGCATCCAGTAAGCTTCTCCCACGGACTTAGGGTTCATTAGAGTATGTTGCGGTAATTCATCGGGGTCTATTCCCCGATCGCGATACCTTTCTTTAACAAAGGCAGTGTCTACCCCGGCATCTATAATCAAGTGGGCGACGTGAATGCCTTCTGACCCTAATTCACGAGCCATGCTTTGAGCCAGTCCACGTAATGCAAATTTAGCACTAGCAAAAGCCGCAAATCCACTCCCTCCCCGCAGGCTAGCGGTGGCGCCAGTAAAGAATATCGAACCTTTGCCGCGCGGGACCATGTACTTGGCAGCCTCTCTGCCGGTGAGAAATCCCGTGAGGCAAGCCATTAGCCAGACCTTATAGAAAACGCGATGAGTAGTATCCCGAATAGGGAAATTCACATTGCCACCTGGATTCGAGATAACCACCTCCAGTGGGCCAATCTCATTTTCTATCGCTGCGAAACGCTCCTTGATTTGGGTTTCTTCTCTGGCATCGAGATTGTATGCATACGCAGTACCGCCAGTTCCTGTAATTTCTTTGACCAGCCCTTCAGATTTATCACCATTTCGGCGACCCAGACAGACTATGTAACCACCTTCTGCAAACCGGCGAGCAATTGCGGCGCCAATGTAATCACCTGCTCCGACTACTAGGCATACTGGATTCGACATTTATTTCAGCGGTTTTTGAAATTTCAGTGTCATGCGGTCACTTTCACCGATTTTCGAATATCTTTCCCGATCCTGATCGCCCAGTCGGTATGTAGGTGGCAGGGACCACACGCCTTCTGGATACTTGGTAAGGTCTTTCGGGTTAGCATTGATTTCCGAGGAGGCTACAAACTCAAATCCAGCCTTCATCGCTATTTCTTTTACATATTGTTCCGTCACATAACCTGTTGTTTCCATTACTTGCATACTGGAGCCCGGTAATGCGCGGTGCTCGACTACGCCGAGAATGCCTCCGGGTTTTAATGCTGCATAGAAAGTTTCGAAGTATTCGAGTTCCTGGCCCACCATTATCCAGTTATGAACATTCCTATATGTCATCGCGAGATCAGCAGTTTCAGGAGGTGCAATTACTACTTCATGTGGGGGGTCAATGTGCCTAACAGTTATCTTTCCATAGATTTCGGGTGAGTTGGTAATTTTTTCTTCAAACCCCTGGAGGCTGCCGGCAGCGTAAGAGAGCGATGAGTTGGGGGAGAAATGGGCTACATATAACTTACCTTCTCCGGCAAGATATGGCGCTATAATTTCTGTATACCATCCCCCTGCAGGAAGAATTTCAACTGCCGTCATATCTTTCTCGAGCCCAAAAAAAGCTAAGGTTTCTGCTGGATGTCTGTAATCATTTCTTGCTCGATTCTGTTCGCTACGGTGATGGCCATTTGCTAGGGCTTCTAGTGTTAGCTTGACCTCTCTGTGGTGATCGGCAACTAATGAGTTAGGAATAACTAATCCGAATGCAGTCAAAAAAGCTAAGAGATATTTTTGAATAATCATAATTATTACCTAGGGTTAGTTTCGTACGTATTTAGTGACTTTTCGATCACCAACAGATGCTCCCCAAATTACACCATTGTCGTCGACAGCAATTCCTTCAGGGAAACTAGTACCATCGTGGGGGTTGGGATCGGGAATAAAGTCAATTATATCGCCATTGAGAGTACCCACATAGATACCACGGTGCCAACCAGGGTTATAGCCATACTGGCCTTCAGCTTGGCGCGACTCTGAATCGACGACATATAGCATGTCGTCATGAATCCTTACCCCGCTGGGACGGCCGAAGTGAGCCCAGATAGCTAGTAATTCTCCTTCAGGAGAGAGTATCTGCAAACGGTTATTTGTGCGATCTCCTACGTAGATTTTTCCTTCGGAATCGACAGCTACGGAGTGTGGTCCCTCGAACTGCAGTGGCCCATAACCTTTCTCACCCCATGCCTCGATGAATTCTCCTTCCGCAGTCAGGTGTACGATCCGACGATTCGACTCGGGATTGATATGCCCATCAACAATATAAAGAGTGCCATCTGGCCCTATAGATAGATCTGAAGGTTCGTCGAACAGGTTCGGGCTATCTCCGCGAATTCCTGGTTGACCTAGTTCAATTAGGACTTCGCCTTCTTGATTAAACTTAAAGATCTGATTTCCTTTCTCGCCGTCTACCACACCTGCGTCGACCACCCAGAGATTATCGTCATCATCGACGATTATACCGTGTGGCCATACAAACATTCCGGCTCCGAAGCTAGCCAAAATCTCTCCTTCAGGATTGAACTTTAGAATGGGGTCTACATTCGATTCTAGGCATGCGCCTTGATTTCCTCCACAGCGTTCGAATACCCAGATGTTTCCTTGGGAATCAACGTCTATAGCATTGCCAGATCCCATTTCGCGACCGTCTGGCATTTGTACGAGATTTTCGTATATCGTGTAATTATTCGGATATTCGGGTAGCACCGTGTTTTGCTGCGCGATCCCGTTTTGTAGGAACAAGCTGGTAATAGAGAAAAGTAATAAGATTGCTATTCTTCTGGAGCGCATAGAGATTCCCTCAGTCATTCATTGTTTTGTTGATGCAGTAGATTAAAACCTAGTCTTCATTGCAAATACAAGAGTCAAACAGGAGGCTAATTCAGCTTATATCTGAAACAATCTGTTGATTTTTATAGCCCAGCCGCGATTGCGAAGTTCCATGCTACTTGGGTTGCCAAAGGGATCCGTATCACGATCATCACTATACACGACAAAAAGTTCGCTGCCTGGCGCCCACTCCCAGCGAAAGCGAAAATTAGTACTTAGTGAACTTTGACTTGAATTATATTGCACAAGGCTGCTCAGATACATTCGCGGCGAAAGAGTATAGGTCACTCTGATCCGTCCCAGCTCAGTTCTGAAGTCACCTTCTGGGAGTCTAACCCGATTTACTGAATAACTCGGCTCTATAGATAGTTGAGTGGATAGTTCAATGCGTCCACTACTAAACCCTATAGCTGTGTTATCACCGCTCCAAAAATCCCCAACTCGCAAAGAAAGCCTTCCGCTCACATCACGTTGTTCTCCCCACCGGTATGACGCCTCGTAATAGGAGAAGTCGTAACTACCTGGTTCTAAAATAACCCCAGGAGCAATCCGAAAAGGCCTAGTTAACATTTCGTATTCATCGCTGATTTCAAACCTAAATTCGTCGCTATTTTCAAATTCCGATGTAAAACTAAGATTATGGTGACGTGTTTCAAGCTGATTTTCATCTGCTGACCAGTAGGAATTGGTCTCTGCTAAAAAAACAAACCGTCTGATTGATTCAATAGAAGCCGGTCTTGGACTAAATCGCGCTGCCCCTTCATATTGCTTGAAATTGTCTCTTCGCTTGAACCCGATTTCTGGGTTGAAATTATCTTCAACCACGAGGTAGCCAGACCTTAAACCATAACGGTCACCGTTATAGTCAAAATTCGTCATATAACTTTTATCTTTACCTCTGAGTCCAGCAGTGTCCGTCTTAGCTACAAAGGTACTGATATCAAAATCATCAAAAAATGAAAATGAGCCGTCCAGCCCATAAAGTTGGTTTGAACCTTGACCCATTAAAGAGTTAGAACGATCGGTATAGATCATTCCGATTCTACTCCGGCTCAGCACATCACGTTTAATGCGTAGTACTGAAAATTCTGAAGAGGCAATGTTTTCCAGACCCTTACCATCAGTGCGGATATTTAAAGCACCAATGTCGAAATCGCCTACCTTACCAGTCAATCTAGCACCAACATCGATTGGAACGACCTGCCCCTGTTCCAAGCCGATTCGACGACTGAAGAACATGGTGGGAATATCGAGATTTCGTGGCTGGGTAAAATCGAAATTGCCACGACCCTCTAAGAAAAACCCTCGCTTTTCGGGCATAAACATATTAAAGCGAGTTAAATTCACTATTCGCTCATCGACCTCGACCTGAGCGAAGTCTGTGTTATAAGTAAAATCGGCGGTCAGGTTATTAGTGATACCAAATTTAACGTCAACCCCTAATTCTTCCCTGCTCAGATTATTGATTGGCGGAGTAGCCAAACGGTTTGTACTAACAGTTCCCAGGCCGTATGGTTTAACTTCAAGATTAAAATTGCGAGGCGGTACCACTAGTTCGTTTAAGGTTCCGGCTTCAGAGATTCGCCACATACCAGCGACTAGAGGAGGTCCAATAAGAGAAGCCGAGATGGGTAACTCCGTAAGATAGGAAGCTTCGTTGATGCGACGAATGACTCGTCGAAACTGAATACCCCAGGTTTGCTCCTCACCTGGCTCATAGCGTAATGATCGAAAGGGAATTTGCATCTCGACGGTCCATCCCCCGTCAAACCTTCCTACTCTTGAGTCCCAAACAATGTTCCAATCAAAATTAACGCCTCGCCCCCGATCCCCTTCATTTGAGATGGCAAAATCCGAGAAGCCCCCGATCGGTGTCACTAAGAAAGCAACCCCGTTCCGCCGGTCCAGAAATGTATCTAGCATCACCGAGAAAGAATCATTTCCGCGCAGTTGTATAGTATCGCGGCGCATTTCGTTTGCTACCCAGTCGCTTTCGGGAACGGATTCATAGTTTCGAGCGGCAACATAAAGGTTGTCATCATCAAAGAAGACCCATGCTTCAGTTCTCTCACTGGCAGGAGCACCTTCGTCGGGTATTTGCTGGATGAAATCAGAGATTGGGGCGAGTTCTTGGTAAACCTCTTCGTCGAGATTTCCATCGATCTCTACTTGCCCTGTGTATCGAGTTGCCTGAATGGTAAGCCCACCGTCGGAATCGCGGCCTACCACAATCTCTTGAGCTAGCAGGGTGTTAACTTGTAATAGAAGGGCGGCGAGAAGACCCAGACTGGCTACTGGCAAAGGACACGTAGTAATTTTCTGACCTAAGGTCTCCGTTAAGCCACTACCAGTTGAGTTGAGAATAAGTTAGCTCTTAGTTTTCAGGTTTTACAAATTTTAGTGTCATTCGATCGGATTCGCCTATGGCAGCGTACTTTTCGCGGTCCTTATCTCCCATACGAAAGCTTGGAGGTAAAGTCCAAACTCCTTCAGGATGATCCTTGGTATCTTTCATGTTTGCGTTTACTTCTGAAGACGCAACAAACTCGAATCCGGCTCTAGTAGCAATTTCTATTACGAATGCTTCGCTAACATAGCCGTTGTCAATCATCTCTTGGCGGGAGGCGCTGTCTGGGGCGCGATGCTCTACAACCCCCAATATTCCTCCGGTTTTAAGTGCAGCATAAAACGTATTAAAGAAAGCTTCGTCTTCGCCTCTCGCCATCCAGTTATGTACGTTGCGAAAGGTCAGAGCAATGTCAGCGCCTTCAAGAGGGCCGATTGCCAATTCGTTTGGTGGTAATAAATGGCGTATAACGGCCTTCCCATATAGTGTGGGATTAGACCCCATTTTTGTTTCGAAGCTTTCAAGACTTCGTCGTTGAAATTCATTGCCGGAGTTTGGAGAAAAGTGAGCCCCGTAATATCGTCCATGATCTCGCATATACGGAGCGAGAATTTCCGTATACCACGCGCCGGAGGGCCCGATTTCTATCAGCGTCATATCTGGTGTGAGACCAAAAAAGGTTAAGGTCTCAACTGGATTGCGAAAACCATTGCGAGCAATATTTTGTGCGCTGCGGTGATCTCCTACCATTATTTCTTTGATGCTAAGAAGGGATGTGCCGCCCCCGGGGTCAGCCGCTGTCGAAGGCCAACTGATCATGGATAGAGTGAGTAGCGCAATTAGATTTGCTTTATATGGTCTCATTTTTGCGTCTCTTAATAGCAATAAATTTCTACGCGGCACCCGCACAGCAGGGACAATTTGCAGATCCGCTTAACAATATGGACTCAGCAGCTTGAGCATTCTCAGCTGCGGTGCGCTGCCTACCAACAAAAGCGTCTGAATCTATTTTTGGCGCAGGCGGACTAGTCGCTTGAGCGGTTTGCTGGCCGTAGTAACCGGTGAAAATCTGAAAACGGTGGAGATTGATATCAGAGCGGATCAGAATGGAATTATCATTCATCACTTCGATATTTTGAATCGGCGATCCATCTGCTAGCACGAACACATCGTTGGCATTGGGTAGCCCGGTTACCCGCCACGAAGTTTCTTCACCTAAGCGACTTCGATCCGCGGCATAGGTGCCCACGTGCAGCACTCCACTTTCCTTATCGTTCCAGGCTTGGTCAACTCCTAGCGCTGGAAAGTCTATACCTTCTACGGTGGGTGCAGCATATTTATCAAGGTGTTTTACCTTGAAAGCGTCGACCCAGTTGCCCTCGGTAATTTCGGTAATCATCATCTGCGCCGAACCCTGACCTCGAGGCCAGGGTTCACCGTTATTGAACCACCAACCAAACTTATCCATGTCCTCACCAAACCACTTTGGTTCCGAATAACGCTCTGCAGCAGCGCTAAGGCGGGCAACCGCGGTATGGTCACCGAGTGCCTTGGCGAGCACTAGGCCTTGAGCGCTGGGTTGAATTGCTCGCGTGGGGTCACGCCAGCCTAGGGTATTTGCCAGCGCATCGTATATCTGGGTGGCTAAGTCCGGTGATTGCGGCATTAAATAAAACGCTAGGCCAGCGCCGGCGCCAACTCCTGGAAAATTTACCTTAAAATCGGCCAAAGGATCGTAATACAAGGTAATCGATTCGATTTGATTCTGCTCGTTGATGCTCATGTAGTTATCTTTCATGAACTCGATCCAATTTTCAAAAACACCATGAGCATTAGATATGCCGAGTTGATCAGAAAGATATATACCTAGTCCAGCTGAAGAGTTACAGATAGGCCAGATCTTGGTGTTCTCACATTGGGGTCCCTCAGGGTGATCTGTATATTGCGTATGCAAATGTTCAACAATCCTGGGTTGGGTCCATTCGAACTGCTCGTTCTCGTATCCGGCAATCATCCATGGCCGTTCCCACTTGTCGTCTCCGGAAACGTATTTGTAAATTGATAGGAGAAGATTTAACCAGCCGCGGAAGAATAGATTTCCATCCGCGCCTATAGGATCAGGTTGCAGACCCCAAGGCTCGACACCGTTAGCAGTCCAGCCAGGCCGGTCATAATTGCCGCGAACACGTTCTGGCCATGCCTGAAAGCCTGGCGCTAACTGTGGGTAGTCTGTGTAGTTCATCCTATTGGGACTTGGGCCTATAAATGTATTCCAATCGATAGCGGCCCAGTATGCAGTATGTCTGGTGGCCAATTCGTCCATGATACGAGTGTAGACTTCTCGCCAGGCTGGAGTCTGGTCAGCCATGAGCATAACAGCGTAGCTTGAATCTACAAGATCGAAGCGAGGGTAGCTCAACATTGGCGCACTAGTGTATTGGTCCCACCAGGGATGCGGGCCCTTACCGTCATAGTCCCAATTGATTTCGTCTCGAGGCAGACCGATTCCCCACGGGAGCTCTTCTTCTCCGGTATAGCTCCAGTCGTCAGGGAAAGTTGCTTTCTGCCAGAGAAACCTTAGCCAACCTCTGGTACGTTCGTTGTGCTGAGGATAAAAACTGGGTATCTGTGAGGACGTAATGCGCGGCGTATCGGGAGCTGTAGACGAAGTTGCACATGATGTTAAAGCTGCAGCACCGCCAGCTAAAGCCGTCGCTTTTAGGAAATTTCGCTTTGAATTGTTTAAATTAGTATCCACACTCGCCCCCGTCATGGATAGTTCAGAATATGGATAGAAAATTATCATGGATTGCAACTTGTCTCTACCTTCAAAACAAACAAAGCGTTACAGTTCTGGAGGATTGCGATAGGCTGGAGATTCATTAGTTTAACGAAACTTTACCTATGGACGTCTTGTTGTTGAGCCAGGAGACAGGTAAGACAAACTTTGAATATGATAAGTAACAGCTCTGAAACAGAACTTGAACAAAAACTTCGGCAAGCCGAAATCGATAAAACCGGTAGCTACGAGAAGCGTACCGAACATCTCGATCCTGAGGGCAACACTAATTTTGTCAATCGCCTGATATTGGAAGATTCGCCCTATTTGTTACAACACGCACATAATCCGGTGAATTGGTGGGCGTGGGGATCCGAGGCTTTTGAGGCAGCACAAGATGAGCACAAGCCAATATTCCTGTCGATTGGCTATTCTACCTGTCATTGGTGTCATGTTATGGAAGTAGAAAGCTTCGACAACGTGGAAATAGCCAAACTTCTCAATAAACACTTTATCAGCATCAAGATAGACCGGGAACAGTTTCCTGATGTGGATGAATTTTACATGACTGGCGTGCAAATCATCTCGGGGCAAGGAGGGTGGCCTATGTCCAACTTTCTGTTGCCTGATGGCAAGCCATTTTTCGCTGCTACCTACTTCCCTCCTCCCTCTTTCATGAAACTGCTACAACAAATTGTGGAAGCATGGGAGCAAAAATACCCGGAGTTGGGAAAAAGTGCGAACGATATTAGCGACGCTATTAACCGTATACTGAATGTAAGGAAAGAGGCAACAACACTGGATGAAAAAATTCCAGACACAGTCGCCCAAGCCCTTTTTCAGCGTGAAGATCGAAGTCTCGGAGGATTGATTGGTGCGCCCAAGTTTCCCCAGGAACCTTTGTTGTTGTTTATGATAGATCGAGCTCGTCGGGAGCGTGATGTAAACACCATCGGGTTTGTTTGCAGGGCTTTGGATGCCATGGGTTGTGGCGGGATCTACGATCAGGTGGGGGGAGGATTTCATCGTTATAGCGTGGATGAACATTGGTTGGTGCCGCATTTCGAAAAAATGCTATACAACCAATCCCAATTGGGACTTGTTTATCTAGAGGCTTTTCAACTTACAGGCAACTCTTTCTTCAAACGAGTCTGTTTGCAAACTCTTAACTACGTCCTGCGTGACATGCAGTTACCGCTAGGTGGTTTTTTCTCTGCAACCGATGCCGATAGCGAAGGCGTTGAGGGCGTATTCTTTCTGTGGACAATAGCTGAGCTAGAGGAGGTGTTGGATAAAAAAGAAATCGAGTTGGCCCTTTCTATATTTAACGTAACAGAGCGCGGAAATTTTGAGGAATCCAATATCCTTCACCTCTCCGAGCCTCTTACAGAACAAAAAGGCGATCTCGAGGGTGCATTAATTGAAAAGGTGGACGCGATACTTCAAAAACTTTACTTGTCCAGGGAGCAACGTATACACCCTTTTAGGGATGAGAAACTCATCGTCAGCTGGACAGGAGCCATGATTTCAACGCTTGCTCAGGCGGGGTTTTATTTCATGAACCGTGAATGGACAGACGCAGCAGAGAGAGCTGCACAAATAATTTACGAGCATAACGTTAGGCAAGATGGCAGGCTCAACCGTGTATATCTTAATGGTGCTACGTCAATCGAAGGCCAGCTTGAAGATTTCGCTAACCTAATCCAAGGTCTGCTCGTCCTTTTTAATGTGACAGGTAACCAACAATATCTCTTGTGGGCCGTTGGCTTAATGGATACAACAATTCACGAATTTTGGGATGACAAGGAAGGAGGTTTCTTCCTAAGCCCTCACGATCAGGTGGGGCCTCAACTTAGTCGGTCACGCAATGCCAGTGATGGAGCAACTATTTCCCCAATCGCCACAATATTGGATTGTCTATTACGGCTTCTGCGATGCAGTGCCCTGTGCGACGATACACATAGCGAGCTTTATTATAGACATTACATCGATACTTGCCTGGCATCATTGACCGGACAAATTAATGAAAATCCCATGAGCCACACCAGTCTGTTGCGAGTGATTGAGGACTATCATTCCGGCAGTATTGATTCAATCCAATATGCAGGCAACGGTCTCGCGAAAATCGTGGCACGAAAAATGTCCAGTGATTCAGACGATAAACTCGTCGTGGAAATCACCACTTATCTCGAAGACGGTTGGCATATTACCGCTGCGGAGCTCTCAACCCGCGGTTATTTGCCATTAAAATTCAGAATGGCCGAAGAGGAGCTTTGTTGGCAAGCGCTTGAGGTAACTTATCCTTCGGGAACAGTCAGCTTAATGTTAAATGAAGATAAAGTAGAGATTTATAAAAATCACTTCACGGTCTCAGCGATTCTTGTGCGCACAGAAAGGGTACAGGATGTATTGACGTCAAGTGTTGGTCTTGAGCTAGACCTGCAACTTTGTGATAAAAACAAATGTTTACTACCTGAGACCCTTCAATTCGTAATTTAGTTCGTAAAGTCCGATCAAGTTCTAATCGACGGGTTATGTCTGTAATAGGCTTTCAAAATAAGCAGGAACCACTTCGGTTGCCGGGCCATACACATGAGTATCGAAAGCAGACTCAGTTTCCCCTAGGTTGAGCTCTACCGTGTGAGCTTTTCTTGTTTTAGCTATCTGATAAAAGCCAGAGGCAGGGTATACATTCCCAGATGTACCTATGGCTATGAACAAGTCGCAACTCTCCAGGGCGCTATTAATCTCGTTCATGTGTAGGGGCATCTCTCCAAACCAGACAACATGAGGGCGCAGATTTCCTGGTGTGCGACAGCACTGACAAAGCGTGTCGAAGTCAAAATCTTTCTCTATGTTGAAGACAGTCCTCGAATTAAGACAGTGCATCTTTAATAACTCACCGTGCATATGCAGTAGATTTTTGCTTCCTGCCCGTTCGTGGAGGTTATCCACGTTCTGGGTGATCAGCAAAAAGGAGCCATTGAATTCATATTCGAACTTTGCCAGGGCAGTGTGAGCAGCATTTGGTTTTATGTCACTCGATAATAATTGCTGACGGCGCTGGTTATAGAAGTCGTAGACTTTTTGGGGGTTGCGCGCAAAGCCTTCTGGAGTGGCGACTTCTTCGACGGGATGGTTAGCCCAGAGTCCATCGGCAGCACGAAAAGTTTCAATACCCGATTCAGCAGAAATACCGGCACCGGTGAGAACTGCAACGGAGCGTGGAGCCTTAAACATAATAGCGATCTTAGCATGCCAGGTGTGCCGAATCTGTATAATGTCTCTTTGCTGAAAACTAACTAGGAATAAAAAATGGCCTCAATCAAGGTGGGCTGCATGGCTCCAGGTTTTAATCTTTACGACCAGGATGGCAACGAGGTAAATCTGGGAGATTTTACGGGTGAACAAAACGTAGTGCTGTACTTCTACCCCAAAGCTATGACGCCAGGTTGCACCACACAGGCTTGTGGGCTAAGGAATAATAAAAAGGAATTAGCAATTCTTGATGCTGTTGCCTTAGGCATAAGCCCTGATCCAATAGGTCGCCTGAAGAAGTTTGAGGAAAAAGAGAGCTTGAACTTCACCTTACTTTCCGATGAAGACCATAGTGTTACCGAAACCTATGGTGTGTGGGGTCTAAAAAAATTCATGGGCCGAGAGTTCATGGGCGTCATAAGAACCACTTTTATTATCAATAGGCAAGGTGAGGTGGTTCACATTATGGACAAGGTGAAAACCAAGTCACACCATGACGATGTTATTGATGTGTTGAAGTCTCTGGACTAATTAAAATCAGGATGCAATTTAACCGCAAACAGTACTCTTAAAATGGCAATCCGCGGTCTATCCGATTTGGTCTATAATTCGGTCACTTTTCCAAATGTTGTTTTAGAGATTATGATGGGGATAGGACAATTGGCTTGCTGTCGAGAGGTCTTGGACTTTTCAATCCATGGCCATGGATTTTCTGACCGGGTAACAGGTTTCAGCAGATGACCTCACTGAGCGTCAACGTTAACAAGATCGCATTGCTTCGAAATTCGCGGGGAAGAGATTTTCCGAAACTGGTGAATTTTGTGGAGCGCTTGGTGAATCTCGGGGTGAAGGGTATCACTGTTCATCCTCGGCCAGATGAGCGCCACATCACTCGTCAGGACGTGACTGATATAAGTGTGTTTTTGAAGCTCTATAGTGACGTGGAATTCAACATTGAGGGCTACCCCTCAGAGGAATTCATGGCGCTCGTTTCGCAAGCTTCTCCTGCTCAGTGTACCTTGGTGCCTGACGATCCCAGACAACTCACTTCTGATCACGGTTGGGACGTGGCAGGCAATAAAAAATTACTAAAAGACAGAGTACAGCGATTAAAAGATATAGGCGTTCGCAGCAGCTTGTTTTTCGATCCTGTACCTGAAAGAGTTGCTGAAGTGGTTTCAGTCGGTGCTGATCGTATCGAACTGTATACCGAGGAGTACGCTTCGCATTTTGGGCTAGAGTCCGATCAACGGATATTCGAAAAGTATGAGGCTACGGCGGCGATGGCCACCAGTTTAGGAATCGGGGTAAATGCTGGACATGATCTGGATCTGCATAACCTGAGGCGTTTCTTGGATATTCCTGATATTCTGGAAGTGTCAATTGGTCATGCGCTTGTAGTTGAGTGTTTGTTGCAGGGCCTGGAGCCGGTGATTGAGCAGTATTTGGCGATTACCGCTGGCCAGGAGAGCGAATCTCATTACTACTAACCTGGTAACTGCAGATTCAGTAAAGCTCTTTGGTATTGGCACTAGGCGAACGGACTGAGAAACGAGGAGATCGCCATGGCTCGAGTTGTTGTGATAACTACGAGTAATATTTCCAGACGACTTGTTAAGGTCATTTTGGCAGTATTATGCCTTTCTCCCGCTGCGCTTTTAGCGAATGAATTTGAATTAGCCCGACTTGTCTCCGAATTGCACCTGGCCAGTACTCAACTCGCTAACGAAGTACGAGACACACGGGGCCAAGGAGATATGCGGTCCTATATCAAGCGCTTAAGTAGAGAGACAGCCAGTCTTATGAAAGCCATTCAGCGGGGTCGCAGCCGAGCCAGCTTGCGGTCCGAGTTTACAGCTGTTTCTCGTCGATATCAGACCCTTGAGGATGCTTTTCTGCGCTTCAATAAAAGTGGTCGCGACCCACAACAGTTTCATGCGTTAAGACTGATAAGTTCTCTTCACAGAAATTTGAGCAGAGAGTTTTATCTCACTAATTACCTGAAGCCGAGCTTAACAGTTAACCACGGCGATTCATCGATCAATCCGCGTCGTGCGGTACCGCCTGCAGACAGTGGTCGTAGCAATATTCACTCGGATCGTTCAAGCCGGCGTTTTAGTAGTGTCCCTGAACGCCGTTACAATCGACCCATTATCACATCCCGCGGGCTTAACTTTGATCATCGAAGTTCAGTGCTGGATCGGCGGTATCGGGAGAACAGCCGTCGCCAAATGGGCATTGCTTCGGATAGGTACCGTAGTCGATTTCTAAATAATCACACTGACATAACACGTAGCTTTGGCGGTAGGCATTAACTCGATAGCGAAGCGCTGCCCGTTGTAACTAACCTATTGGGTCATTGGATATTTCCAATGTTTTCAACTGTGTAAACAGGAAGTATTGTTGTCTTCGTCTGAAACCCGTTTTTACTATGGCTACTGGATCGTCTTAGCCGGATTCATCACGCAGTTTGTCGCCGTGGGAATGTCCAACTATGTGGTTGGCTCCTTCATGATTCCCATGACTGAGGAATTCGGTTGGACTCGCGCTGAATTCACGGCATCTCGGTCGATCGGTCAGATTGTTTTGGCCTGCACTGGCTTTGTAATCGGTTCTTATATAGACAGATTCGGAGGTCGTCCTTTCATATTTGTCGGTTCTGTCGTGCTGTCAGCAGCTATCTTCAGTCTTGGTAGTATCAATACATTATCTGAATGGTTGGTTCTCAACGGACTTATCCTCACCGCGGGAGCCGCCATGATCGGTAACCTTGTGGTTAATGTCACTCTGGGGAAATGGTTTGTGGAGCGCCGAGGTCGAGCGGTAGCTCTGGCTGGAATGGGTATTTCTCTAGCGGGGATAGTGCTGCCCCTGATTGCCACTTGGATGGTAGATGAATTTGGCTGGAGAAATTCCTGGGAATTACTTGGGGTTGGGGCACTAATGCTGACATTTCCTATGGCACTGATAGTGCGTCGGCGGCCAGAAGACTACCTGCTTCATCCCGATGGAAAATCAGACGAAGAGCTGGCGGCCGGTCTCGGAGCAGCAGCAACTGCAGATTTTGAAAAGTCTATGACACGTGGCCAAGCGATGCGAACCTCAAGTTTTTACTTTCTCGTACTGGCTTTTGGTTTGTTTCAGATATCTATAACCGTCATGTTAATCCAGACTATCCCATTCATGACTGACGTCGGTTATTCTCGCTTAGTAGCGTCTTCCATGATTTCTATTGCGTCTGTACCTGCCTTCCTCAGCAAACCATTCTGGGGAGTATTGATTGACAGATATAACCCGCGAAAACTCGCAGCACTCGGGGCAGCCATCACTGGTGTCTCCGTAATATTTATAGTGTACAGCGTGGCAAAGCAGATTGACTTTTTGGTGTATACGGGATTTTTGCTGATGGGCATTGGTTGGGGAGGTCTGTTGCCGATTCAGGAAGTAATATGGGCTACTTTCTTTGGAAGGCGTTACTTGGGTTCTGTGAGGTCCATGGCAATGCCATTCACTTTTGGATTGTCTGCATTGGGACCTGTGCTTGTGGCTTATTACTATGACCTGGTTGGAAACTACGATTTAGCATTGCTGGCGATCGCCCTCTGTAATATCGCCTCGGCAATAATGTTATATCGATTCACCGAAAATTCAGCGATCCGTCAGGCTACTGACGATCTAACCTAATCCCCAAAATTTTGAATGGCTTAGTGTCTGAGGTTTAAATTGCAATTACACGCCATATCTCACATGTTAGCACCTCAGCAAAGTTTCGTTCCTAATCGTAGATGAGCATCGGCTCTAGAAAGGGCCATACATTATCTAGAATCATGTGTTGTGCTTCCGCTTTGGGGTGGATGCCGTCATTCTGCATAAGCTCTGCTTGCTGTGGAATACCTTCGATTAGGAAAGGAACGAGGGGAAGTCCTTGTTCTTCAGAAATTTCTTTATACAATTGGTAGAACGGTACGGTGTACCGTGGCCCGTAATTAGGTGGAATCTGGATGCCGGTGAGCAATACTTTTCCACCAGTAGTTTCAACAAGGTCTATCATCCTTATAAGATTCTGTTGGAGGGTATCCAACGGCAGCCCCCTAAGGCCGTCATTGCCTCCCAGCTCCAGAATTACCAAGTCAGGTTCATAAGCGTCCAGTATTGCAGGTAGGCGTGATAGTCCACCGGTCGTCGTTTCACCGCTAATGCTCCCGTTGATCACTTGGTAGGGCCAATTTTCTGTTTGCATTCTTTCAGCTAGCAGAGTTACCCAGCCATCTTCTTCATTCATGCCATAGGAGGCGCTTAGGCTGTCGCCAAACACCAGCAATGTATAAGGCTCCGTCTCAGCCCCAAGTAAATACGAAGGTTGAGAGAAGATCAGGCCAGCCAATAATCTGATTAATATGGATTTCATCGCATCAATTAGGGAGTCTATCCTCGAATATGTTAAACAGTCCTTCTTCTCTGTTCTTTGTAACACCAGGGTCAATATAAGACAGATGGGCTGAAGCAGAACCTTCTGTGCCTATTTCGACTATAATGCGGGCAGCTTTTTGCTCGCGAGCTAAGTGTAAAGATGATAGAAACGAGAAACTTGGTCAAGGCCGTTAATACCAGTGAAGGCAGACTCATCATTCTTAACGGTGTGAGTCTGCTTATTGAGTCTGGGGAAGCAGTTGCTATTGTTGGAGCCTCTGGTTCTGGCAAATCTACCCTATTAGGTCTAATGGCTGGGTTAGACGGCGTGACTTCAGGTGACGTTTTACTAGACGGGCACAATCTAACGCAAATGGATGAAGAGCAGCGGGCTATATTACGAGGTCAGCTGGTGGGATTTGTATTTCAATCATTTCAACTACTGCCTAGTCTCACTGCTCTGGAGAACGTCATGTTGCCGATCGAGCTCAAAGGAGACCCTGAGCCAAACAAAAAGGCAAATCAGTTATTGGAACGTGTTGGTCTGGAAGAACGCTGGCACCATTACCCGAACCAGCTTTCAGGCGGGGAGCAGCAGCGCGTCGCCATCGCTAGGGCTTTTGCAACAGAAGCCCGAATCTTATTTGCGGATGAGCCAACCGGTAATCTAGATACCGCTACCGGAGCCAAGGTGGTCGATCTCTTGTTTGATCTAAATCAGGAATATTCCACTACACTAGTACTTGTTTCTCACGACGAACGCCTAGCGGGGCGGTGTGGCAGAATTGTGAAGCTGGTAGCCGGTGAGATAATGAGTGATGAACGGAACGTCGAGGTTGTAAGTGCCTGAAGTAAATTCAGTATCCGATAAAAAGCCACTAGGTAATCTGCTGAGCTTGGCCGCGCGCTTGCTCAAGCGGGACTGGCACGGGGGCGAATTACGCTTGCTATCTCTCGCACTGGTGATGGCTGTGACATCGGTTACAGGCATAGCCTTATTTACGGATCGCCTGGAAAGAGCTTTATTATTGGAATCAGCTAATATGCTGGCCGCGGATCGTATCGTTAGTGGCCGGGGTGTCCTCCCGGCAGAAGTGCTTGAAGAAGGCAAAGCTCGCGGGTTACGTACAGCAGAAACTCTATCATTCACATCCATGGCATTTTCTGAAAGCGGTAATTTATTGGTTGCAGCGAAGGCTGTGACTGATAACTATCCTTTGCGTGGGGATGTAATTATTGCCGACGCGCCCTTCATTCGCGGCACGCCAATTCCGAGCGGACCTCCACCGGGAGAGGTTTGGTTGGAATCTCGTGCCTTGCCAGCGCTTGGTATTGAAGTTGGAGACACGGTCTCTGTTGGTGAAGCAGAACTGAATGTAAGCAAGATTATTGTCACTGAACCAGATCGGACCGGAGGTGGCCTAGTTGACAACGCTGGCCCCAGGTTAATGCTGCATATGGATGATGTAGAGACTACCAACGTTGTCCAACTTGGAAGTCGGATAAGCTATAGATACCTATTCGCCCACGATGACCTGGAACTACTTGATGAATTTGAAGGATGGTTCAGGGCTCAGGAAGAATGGCGTGGGCGCTACTATATTCGAGACATCAGAGACGAGAGCGAAGAAGTAAGTGAAGCTCTAGAGCGCGCAGAGAGTTTTCTTTTATTGGGTTCTCTCTTTGCTGTTCTGTTGGCTGGCGTCGCTATCGCGCTGACAGCTAAAAGATATAGCGAACGTCATTATGATTATGTTGCTATTTTAAAGACGCTAGGTTGTACTTCTGCTCAGATTTCGCTGATATATTTTGCGATTCAATCAATGCTGGGGGTAATCGCAGTTCTCGTTGGTTGTGTTCTTGGATACCTGGTTCACCAGGGCGTTTTTCTGTTGCTCCAGTCAGTTCTGATTTTTACGTTACCACCTGCAGGCTTTCAACCGTACGTAATTGGTTCACTTACGGCATTTGTATGCTTGTTTGCCTTCGCTTTGCCGCCATTGTTGGCGTTGCGCGAAACTCCTCCCCTGCGAGTACTTCGCAAGGATATAACCCAGCAAAAAATAAGTGCTAATGTACCTTATTTATTTGGGATACTTGGCACTGTATTTCTTATCTACTGGTACAGTGAAGATCTGTTCCTAAGCTCAGTACTCATAAGTGCTGTTGCTGTTATCGCCTTGTTTTTATCGATAGTGTCTTATCTCTTTCTTCGCTCCAGTGGTTCTGCGGGCATGAAAGCGGGGAGTGCTTGGTTACTAGCGATGACTGCAGCTCGGCGTCGGCGCAAACAGAATGTATTACAGGTAATGGTATTTTCTGTAACTATTATGTCGTTATTGATTCTGACGCTGGTTCGTACCGACCTTATCGAAGAATGGCAGGCACAACTGCCGGAAAACACGCCGAATCATTTCATGATGAATATTACTCAGGGCCAGATAGAGGGTATACAAAACTTTTTTGCAGACAACGGAGTTGAAAGTAATCCCTTCTACTCGCTAACAAGCGCTAGGGTAACTCGGATTAATGGAGATCTACCGAATCCAAGGGAAGACGACGAAGACTCCCTTGGAGGAGGAACCCTAACCGAAAATGCTCGACGAGATGGCGCGGAACTGAATGAACTAGGGGGACTTAATGTTAGCCCACAAAGCGATGCGCCCCCGGTACTAAGCGGAAGGGAAGCGTCCACAGGGGGGAGGCGCGTGCGTGGCCAGCTAAGTAGGCGTCAGGTAACTTGGGCAGAGGAACTACCAGACGATAACCTTGTTACCGCCGGCACTTGGTGGGGCATGGAGCCCTTGCCGGGCTATGTTTCTATAGAGGAAGAGTATGCTGACTGGTTGGATCTAGAACTTGGTGACCGTATTGAGTTTGAGGTAAACCGGCAGATTGTCGCGGCCGAAGTGAGTAGTTTTCGTAGCGTGCGCTGGGACAACATGCAGCCCAACTTTTTTGTAATCTTTTCGCCTGGCACTATTGATCATCTTGGCGCAACCTTTCTTTCTACCGCATTGATGGAAAGGGAGCAAAAGATTCTGCTTAACGACCTGATACGGCTCTTTCCAACAGTTGTCATAATAGAAATTGATGCGCTTATAGAACAAATTCAGACGATTATTGCCCAAGTAACTTCTGCAATTGAACTAATTTCTATCCTCGTATTAATATGCGGAGCCCTAGTGCTCCTTTCCTGTGTAAACGCTAGTTTGGACGAAAGGTTTCGCGAGAACGCTATTCTTCGAACTCTTGGTGCAGGTAAAAAATTAATACTTACCAGCCTTTTAATCGAGTTTGCATCAATTGGTATTGTTGCAGGATTAATCGCCACAATCGGAGCAGAAGTCACTCTTTACTATCTTCAGGAACAGGTTTTCCAACAAGAGTTTTCGCCTCATTACTGGGTTTGGGCAGCAGGGCCATTACTTGGCATGCTAATTATTGGTGGTCTTGGTATCAACTCTACTCGAAGAGTTGTTCACACTAGCCCACTGGCCGTGCTTAGAAGTGCTATCTAGAACATGAGATAAATTTCTCAAACCTTTTGTATTAGAGGTATTGGGATGACCCGTTTTTAGGCGCGGGATTTATTTGCCTGCAAAGCGGTGGGTAATAGTCTTAATAGACCCGAGGTAACTACCGCCAAATAGCAATAAGTGGTTCAACAGATGGTAGAGATTGTAAAGCGGTGCTCTTTCGCGCCAGCTGGTATCTAGATTTGCCTGCTCACCATAGCTACGATAGAAATCACTATCAAATCCGCCGAACAGGCCGGTCATGGCTAATTCAGCTTCTGCCCAGCCCCAATAAGTGGCTGGATCAATAAGAGCCGGATGACCCTCTTCATCACAATGAATATTACCTGACCAGAGGTCACCATGAATTAGTACAGCGGGTTGTTTCGGAATCCAGCGGGCCAGGTTTGCAGCAATATACTCTAGCTTCGCGAGTTCCTCTCGGTCTAGCTGGTTTTGATCAAAGGCCTGGGAAGCCAGTTTTAGAATGCGCAAATTGGCAAAAAATTCGTGACCATCGCCTGCTGGATCATTTTGCTGCGGCGTTAAGCCACAATAGTTATTGATGCTAAATCCGAACTGCGGGTACTTCTCGCTGTGTAATTGGGCCAATCCTTCACCTAGGTCTGTCCAAAATTGCGCCCCAGGTGAATTTTGGCCAATGTCTTCAAGTAGGATAAAATCCTCTTCGACATGGAGGACATTTGGAACGCGCAAAACTTGACTCCTGCCCAGGGCCTCGAGACCCACTGCTTCAGAACGAAACATGCCTTCTGGTGCTTGAGTGTGCTGTTTCAGGAACAGGGATTTGCTGGCATCCAGGTGAAGCCGTCGGGAATCGTTGATACACCCTCCGCCGACTGATTCTTGACGAACAATCTTACCGAAGCCATTCTCGGCCAACCACAATGCTATGCGATTCGTCATTTCTGTAGTCTATGTATAATAAATGGACAGATTAAAGTGAAATTGATGCTGGATATATGCTGTAGACCCATGGCTCTGGAAAGTTATAATTATAAATACCTAGGATAAGGAGTTTGACATGAAAGTATATACAGTGTTCGATTTGCGTTCGCTCTGCCTCGCTGCGCTAGTTGGATTCTGGAGTGCGGGGAGTTTGGGCCAGTCCCTTACTGGCATTACGGACAGGGAATGTACATATGGAAATTGTATTGATGGGCGAGGCACCTTAAAGCTCTCATCTCAATGGGGTAAAGGAGAATACATGGGCAACTTTAAGGATGGGGAATTTCATGGATACGGAAGGTTGGAAGTCCCGATTTCATTCATTGAAGAAGAAGTATATGCAGGCAACTGGGTAAAAGGTCTACGGGAAGGTCGCGGTGCGCACTGGAATGGCAAAGGAAAACTTTACATAGGGGAGTGGGGCAATAATAAGCGCCATGGGCAGGGTTCCTACTTTTTTAATCTTCCCGAGTGGCGGGAAAATGAGCATACTGAGTTCTGGTTAAAGGATAACTATGAGAACTATACAGGGGGCTTTGTCGAGGATCACTATCAGGGGCACGGCACTTACCGTTGGCCGGATGGGCAAAAGTATGTTGGTGGATTTTATGCCTCTGATAAACATGGAGAAGGAACGTTCTACTATGCCACAGGTACAGCACGTCAGCAGTACTGGCAATATGGTGATTTGATCAGATAAAAGCTATTACATTTTTAATCGCATTGTTAAAGAGTCGGCCTCATCTTGTCAGGTGGTTTCTATCGGTTCAAATTGGTTGACGCTTTTCCACATCAAAATATTTTAGAAGCTAAATTGGAATCTTAATGGATCTTGAGTCGTTAAGACGTGAATACATGAAGGACGGTCTGCGCAGAGAAGATCTGTCAGATGATCCTATCGGGCAGTTTGAGAAATGGATGTCTCAGGTGCTTGAGTTAGGAATTGTCGATCCAACAGCGATGACTATTGCGACTGTTTCGCGTGCTGGACAACCTAGTCAACGGATCGTCCTTCTGAAATATTTCGATAAGGATGGGTTTGTGTTCTACACAAACTACGGTAGCCGCAAGGCAGAAGATCTTCAGCACAATCCCAGTATCAGCTTGCACTTTCCTTGGCACAATGCTGACCGTCAGGTAAAGATTTGCGGCGTTGCCGAAAAGATCTCGGCAGCAGAGTCAGTTAAGTATTTCGTAACCCGGCCTCGTGAAAGCCAAATCGCGGCCCTTGCTTCGAAGCAAAGTAGCGTTCTCAGTTCGCGAACATTCTTGTTGAACCAATTCGAGTCGCTCAAGCAGAAGTTTCAGTCAGGTGAAGTGCCTTTACCAGATTTCTGGGGCGGCTATCGCGTTCAAGCTCAGGAGGTTGAATTCTGGCAAGGAGGTGAGAACAGGTTGCACGATCGATTTAGATATACACTCGAGCCCAGCGGAGGTTGGTGTATTGAACGGTTAGCACCTTAGGCTGAATGCCATTTCTTCAGTTTTTTCTTCTCCAATACCTTCTTAAGCCTAGCGTACTGGGGTATGCCTTGTTTGTAGACTGGGTAGTCTTCTCCTTGAATCAGGGGAGCGAAATAGGCTCGTGCTTTTTCAGTAATGTGTAATCCGTCCCTAGTAATATAGTCACGAGGCATTACTTTTTCAGCGTTAGCCACATCAGATAATTTGACCTCGCCGATACGCCAGGTGTATTTCTTTCCCTTGCCTCTGATGATTATTGGCATGACAGCTGTTTTGCCTTTAAGAGCAAGTTCTACAGCCACCTTCCCAACTGCATAAGCCTGTTTTACGTCTGTAGCAGAGGCGATATGGCGTGCAGCGCGTTGTAAGTAATCTGCCACAGCCCAATGATATTTGTAACCAAGTTCATCCTTGATCATATTGGCTACAAAGGGAGCAACACCACCCAGTTGTACATGTCCGAAGGCGTCTTTACCGCCAGCTTCGGCAAGAAACTTCCCGTTTTTGTATTGAACACCTTCCGACACCACGATAGCGCAATAGCCATATCGACTAACACAACGTTTTACTTTTTTTAGGAACTTGTCTTTGTTAAAAGCTATTTCTGGAAACAGAATGATATGGGGTGCATCACCTTCTTTTTCTGTTGACAGGCCTGCCGCGCCAGCAATCCAGCCGGCATGTCGACCCATGACTTCCATTACAAATACTTTTGTGGAGCTTGCACACATTGAGGCAACATCTAGCCCAGCTTCTCTTATCGATACGGCCACATACTTAGCAACAGACCCAAAGCCGGGACAATTATCGGTAATGGGTAAGTCATTATCTACGGTTTTTGGGATACCGATGCAGGTAATTGGGAATCCCTGTTCCAGACTAAGTTGAGACACTTTGTTGGCAGTATCTTGAGAATCCCCACCTCCGTTGTAGAGGAAGTAACGGATGTTATGAGCCTGGAAAACTTCCATGAGTCTTTCATATTCGCGTTGGTTGTCAGAATAGGATTTAAGTTTGTATCGGCAAGAACCGAAAGCCCCAGCTGGGGTGGAGCGTAATGCAGCAATCGTTTTTTTTGTCTCTCGACTGGTGTCGATCAGGTCCTCATTAAGTGCGCCAAGGATGCCGTTAAGACCCGCATAGACTTTGCCAATTGTATCCTTGTGAAGCCGGGCGGTTTCAATAACTCCGCAAGCACTAGCATTGATGACAGAAGTGACACCACCGGATTGTGCATAAAACAGGTTTGCTTTGCTCATGTTAACAGCGAGAGATGATATTACTTGGAAAACGACATGTTACTAGCTGCTACAATTCCTTGCTAGTGTTTGGAGATTGATGCCACAATCGTGCTCCTCTTCAGAGCAGGGCTAGAATATATGCGTTTGATTATTGGTATGTCAGGTGCCAGTGGCGTGATTTATGGCATTCGCTTGCTAGAGGTATTGCAGGAAGCGACAGATATCGAGACGCACCTAGTAATGTCTGATTCATCCAAGTTGAATATAGCGTTGGAAACTGAGTGGTCGGCAAATAATGTAAAGTCGCTGGCCGATCACGTGCATTCGGACAAGGATATAGCTGCGAATATAGCTAGTGGCTCGTTCAAGACGGCTGGCATGGTTATCGCACCCTGCAGTATGAAGACCCTTTCTGCGGTGGCTAATTCTTATGCAGATAATCTGATTGTGCGTGCTGCTGACGTGGTATTAAAGGAACGAAGGCGTCTTGTTATGGTTCCGCGGGAAACACCATTGCATACTGGTCATTGTGATCTATTAGCCAAGGTAAGCCGAATCGGAGCCATTATCGCCCCACCTATGCCTGCTCTTTATATTAAGCCAAAGACCGTCGAGGACTTGATTGACCACCATGTGGGTCGAATACTCGATCTCTTCGATATCGATTCTGCACTGGTGCGCCGTTGGCAAGGACCTCAAAAGTAGAACTACTTAGCTGGAACCTAGGTCAGTTACGAGTAGACTTTCCTGCACCGGGCTTTTATGCTTTCTGATCTCCCATAAAAAAACAACTGTACGAAAGGAGCAAGCTATGATTTCTTTAGCCCCAAGTCGCTGGGTAATTGGCTCTGTGCTGACTGCACTTTTACTATACTGCAGTGGACTCTTGGCCCAAAAGGTAACTAATCCCACTAACGACCATCCGAATCCCTACCAGACTATAAATGATTATTTCGATCTTCCTGAGGGTCGCGAATGGGGATCCACAAGTGCTGTGGACATCGATAGCGATGGAGAGTCTATTTGGGTAGCGGAACGGTGCAGTAGTAATAGCTGTGCGCTATCAGATGCTGACCCTATCATCAAATACGACAAGGACGGGAACATCCTGACTTCATTTGGTGGAGGCATGATCATATGGCCTCATGGTATCCACGTGGACGGCCATGGTAACGTATGGGTAACCGATGCTCGTGCGGCGTCTCCGGCTGAGCTGGCTCAAAATCCGAACGCTGCCGGTAAGGGACATACGGTTTACAAGTTCAGCCCGGAAGGTGAGGTTTTGCTGGTAATAGGAACGCCAGGTGTAGCCGGAGACGGTTCAGGCCCTTTACTTAATTCACCCAATGACGTCGTTACCGGGCCCGATGGTAGTATCTACATCGGTGACGGTCATGGTGGTCAAGGCGCCAATGCTGATCTCTCCACCGTTGCCCGCATAGCTAAGTTCGACCGTCATGGTCGTTTTCTGGAGTCTTGGGGATCCATAGGAACCGAGCCAGGAAAATTCCGTACCCCTCATTCTTTGGCCTTTGACTCCCAAGGTCGGCTCTTTGTTGCTGATCGTGGCAACGTGCGTATTCAGATCTTCACGCAGGACGGTGATTTTATAGACGAGTGGTACCAATTTGGTCGGTTAAGTGGCATTTACATCGATGCAAATGATGTGTTGTATGCTGCCGACTCGGAATCTAGCGCCACCTCCAACCCTGGTTGGCGTCGTGGAATTCGCGTGGGAAGTGCTATTACAGGCCACATTTTCAGCTTTATACCGGACCCTGCGAGAAGCCCAGGAGGGACCAGTGCTGCTGAAGGGGTCGCTGCTGATAAACATGGCAATGTCTACGGAGCTGAAGTTGGCCCGCGACAACTAGTGAAGTATGTCCGCGAAAATTAATGGACGCTTCGTTTCGCGATTTACTGGTGTTCGCATAGATGGATAGACCTTCTCTTGGAGAACACTAGCTTAGAGTAATATACGATGAGTTTACAAAATAAAGTGGTGAGTAGCTCGTACCCGCACTTGGGTCTTGCAATAGATCAATTATTTGCATGGAGAAAAATCATGCACCGAACAGTTGTAACATTTCTATTCCTTTTCTTTCCTCTTTCTCTTTCCTTTGCTCAGGTCAGTGTACCCAACTGGTCCGAAGTGGAAGTTGAGACCCTGGAACATTTTCGTGCCCTTCTGCAGTTTGATACTTCCGATCCACCTGGGCGGGAGTTACCTGCTGCTGATTACTTGCGTGAAGTGCTAGAGGCAGAAGGAATACCAGTTGAAATGCTATACAACGATCCCGAGCGACCAAATGTGCTAGCGCGCCTGGAGGGTAACGGAGAAAAGGAACCCTTGCTCATCATGGCTCATACGGACGTTGTTAATGTCGATCCTGAGAAATGGACTTTTCCACCCTTCAGTGCCACGGTCGATGGTGGGTATGTGTACGGGCGCGGCGCGGTGGATGACAAGGATAATCTTGCGTCTGCTTTGATGGTGATGCTGGAATTGAAGCGATTAAACATACCTTTGGAACGCGATGTGATTTTTCTGGCAGAGTCGGGAGAAGAAGGTGCCACACAATATGGTATTGAATTTCTGGTGAATGAACATTTCGACAAAATCGAAGCCGAATTTTGTCTGGCGGAAGGTGGATCGGTAGCCAGAGTAAACAGGGAAGTTCAGTATGCAGGCATTCAAACAGTGGAGAAGATTCCTTATCGGGTAGAGCTGGTCGCAACAGGGGTTGCCGGGCACGGCTCTGTGCCGCTACAAACCAATTCAGTTGTGCGACTAGCTAAGGCTATCTCGGCCATCGCTGACTGGCGGTCGCCCATCCGCTTAAACGAAACTACTGCTGCCTATTTTGAGCGGCTAGCTTCTATTTCTCCTGTTGACGCTGCTGAGCGTTATCTCAACGTACTGGATCCAGGTCGAGCTCTAGAATCGGATGAATATTTCCTAGCAAACGAGCCACGTCACGCGTCAATGTTGCGATCTTCCTTGTCTCCGAATATCTTCGATGCAGGGTACCGTATTAACGTGATCCCTTCAGAAGCAAGGGCGAGCGTAGATTTTCGCGCATTGCCTGACGAAGACATTCCTCAGTTCCTCGAAGAAATTCGTCGCATAGTAGGTGATACAGTAGTGGAAGTGAATCTAGGTCAAAGGAATACCAGGCCTCCTGGTCAGGCTAGCTTGAATACCGAAGCCTTTGCTGCAATTGAGGCAGGGATTAACGAGCATTATGGCGTTATCACATTGCCCACTATGAGCACTGGAGCCACCGATATGGCCTATCTGCGTAATCGAGGCATCCAATGTTACGGCATCGGGCCAGCCATTGATCGGGAAGATGCGGCACTGGGGTTCGGAGCACACAGTGACCAAGAGCGTATTCTAATAAGCGAGCTCCATCGCTTCGTGCGGTTTAACTGGGATGTGGTAATTGATCTGGCTGCTGCGCAATAGGTTGACAACGGGCCATTAAATAACCTAGCTATTAGCTACTGCTTCCGTCTGTAAGGCGAAAACGATCGAGCAACTGTATTAAACTGAATTTAAAGCATGGGCTATTTTGAGCAGCAATCCATTCATAGGGGCTTCTCTTTGTATCCCAACTGCTGCAAGGAAACGATTAAGGTTTCCATCAGCGACTTCAAAGCCGGTCTTCTCCGATGTTGGTTTATCAGCCAGGGCATATGCTTCCAGAATTTGCTGTTGATAATTTTCCGCTGCAAGTTCATTTAGTTTTATGTGATCCCGTAAAGTATCGAATTGCGAATTGCCAGTTGCGGGAAATTGTTGACGTGAAGCTTTCATCCGGCTCCTCGTATCTCGCAGAGGCTGCACCACGTCCTGTTTCCAAGAATGAGAAAATTGCAATGCCTGTTGTAGAATATTTTCATTAATCTCGCCGATTTGGTGACCGTACCAGAGGCAAAATAATATTAGGTTTACATCCAATCCATAGGAGTTCTGTAACTGTAGACAAGCCTCTGAGACTTCAGGTTTGTTATACAAGTCCAGTGAAAAATCCCAGAATTTGGATGGTGGGTTTGACATAATAGAAGCTTGAGTCAGAGCGTCCGACAATGCTACCTAATTTTTGTGCTATAAACACGCAACCATACCACGCAGTGAATCATGAATTTGAGATATAGATGCACATTCATATTTTAGGTATTTGCGGTACCTTCATGGGCAGCCTGGCGGTGCTGGCTAAGCAAATGGGATACCAAGTCAGTGGCAGTGACTCCAACGTGTATCCACCCATGAGTACTCAGCTGCAGGATCAAGGAATCGCGCTTCAGGAAGGGTTCCAACCCGAACATATGGAACCGCCCCCCGATTTGGTAATCATCGGGAATGCGCTTTCCCGCGGTAATCCTGCCGTTGAGTACGTGCTCAATAAGGGTCTTAATTATACTTCGGGGCCACAATGGCTATCCCGATTTGTGCTGAATGATAAATGGGTAGTGGGCGTGGCTGGCACCCATGGGAAAACAACTACAAGTGCCATGCTTGCCTGGATGCTTGAGTTTGCCGGAATGAAGCCAGGCTACCTGATAGGGGGTGTGACTAACAATTTTCCCATGTCGGCCAGCCTTGGTGACTCACCCTTTTTCATACTAGAAGCTGATGAGTACGACAGCGCTTTTTTCGATAAACGTTCAAAGTTTGTACACTACGCTCCCCGTACGGCAATACTTAATAACTTGGAGTATGACCATGCTGACATATTTGAAGATCTTGATGCGATCAAAAAGCAGTTTCATCACCTAATAAGAACGATACCAGGTAACGGATTGATTATTGCTCCGTACGATGATTCCGTCATTAGAGAGCTATTACGAATGGGTTGTTGGACAGGTTGTCAGCAATTTGGCATTGATGTCCCCGATGAGGTCTGTAAGACACTCGTCGAGAACGAAGGCGTATTTTGGAATGCTCTGATAAACGATAATCAGGGTAGTGAATTTGAGTTGATCAAGTATGGCAAAGGTTCGGCTGGTGAAGTTGTAAATCGGGCAGTCGTAAACTGGGAGTTGACGGGTATTCACAATGTCAGGAATGCCATAGCAGCTGTAGCTGCTGCCCACCACGTAGGGCTCGAGGTAGCCACGGCATGTGACGCCCTGTTTGAATTCAAGGGCGTCAAACGTCGAATGGAATTGTGTGGAGTTGTTAATGGCATCACTGTTTACGACGATTTTGCCCATCATCCCACGGCTATTAAAATGACGCTACAGGGGATGGCAGCCAAGCTGGAAGCTGAGGAAGGGCCGTCTCGATTAATTGCTGTAATCGAACCACGTTCCAATACTATGAAACTCGGTATCCATCAACATGAACTTAATATAGCCTGCCAGCCTGCAGATATGGTGGTTTGGTTTAAACCTGAAGACGCAAACATCGACTTCGATACGCTCATCAGGGAGAGCAAGGTGCCTGGTTATGCGTTTTTCGAAATAGAGCAGATCGTTAGGTTCCTGAAAGAGAATTGTCACACAGGCGATCATATCGTGATAATGAGTAATGGCAGTTTCGGTGACATTCACAAGAAACTGCTGCACGTCTTAAAGCAGACATCATAACTGTTGACCTCGTGTGCAGCAGTCTCCTATAAGTCATCGAATAACTTTAATAATAGTCGTAGACCAACAATGCCAGAAACCGAACAAATTCCTCTGTTTCCACTTCGCGTCGTTATGTTTCCCGGTGGCAGACTAGATTTGCAAATATTTGAACGTCGATATATCGATCTCGTAAGTCATTGCATGCGCACCAGTACCGGTTTTGGGGTCTGCCTTTTGAAAGAGGGGGAAGAAGTCATCCAAGAAGGAATAGATCAAACCATTCATCGAACAGGTACTTATTCCAACATTATCGACTGGGATCAACTGGAAAATGGATTACTGGGAATTACGGTGGAAGGCTCAACGAAATTCAATATCGAAGATTGTTGGCAGATTGATAGTGGGGTGCTGCAGGCGAATGTTGAGTTTAGTCAAACAGATAGTGTTGGCAAGGAATCTATCCCTTTGGATAATCAATTTAGTGCACTGGCCGATCTCTTGCAGAATCTGGAGAGCCATCCTCTGATTGAGCAGAAGAATTTGGCTATTGACTATAACAATCTGTGGGATCTGGGTTGGCGCTTGAGTGAACTTATTCCAATTGATGTCGAACAGAAACAGCAGCTACTGGAATTGGATGATCCTTGGGAGCGTATCCAGAACCTTGAACAGCTGGTGTCCGATCTAGCCAATGAAACTTAAGGTCTATTGGTGTTACTGTGCTGGTATTGAGTTCCCCTAATGGCGCATAATGGCGGGTCTGGGCTGGTTCCCTTTAATTCAGGCTAGAAGATAAAATAAGTGCTCTCAGGGTTAATTGATGTATCGGACTGGTCAGCAGAGCAATGGCTGGCAGCATTGATCCTGGGATTTATTATCATGGCTACACTTCTGATCCTACACCGCTTTGTCAAACTTTTCCGCATGTCACAGAAACCTAGCCACAAACCGAATCTAAGGCCTTTGCGAAGCGCTCGGCACCGACATCCGAAGGATTAATTAGGTTGAAATCTAAGGTCAGCCTCATTCTGTTAATTGGCAGCTTACTGAGCTTCTACAGCAGTCAGGCAATAATCATTCGCCATGATATGGCGCCCAACCGTTATACGGTCCGACCCAGTGACTTTCCCTCCGTATTTTTCCTTGAACAACAAGGTAATCGAAAAATATGTGTTGCTACTGTCATTCACCAACAATGGGCTATTACAGCGGCACATTGTGTACAAGAGACAAACCTCGCAAATACGCTAGGAAGTGGAAGAAGTTTTGATGTCGAGGTTGGAGGACAAGCCCGGGAGATTGAGAGGGTGGTAATTCACCCCGACTACGACCAGTCATCGGAGTTAGATGTAGATCTCGCCTTGCTGCGATTTCGAGAGTCGGCTAATATGCCGCGTCCGATTGAGCTGCAATTAGACGAGGATGAGATTGGGGCAGAAATAAGTCTGGTGGGATGGGGCTTCTTTGGTCTCGGAACCACAGGGCGACAGTATGATGATGGGACTTTGCGACGGGCACGCAATCGGATCACTGGTGCTAATCGCCGTCTCCGTATAGTTTTTGATGATCCGAGGGAGCGGCCTAACGAAGTAGTCGATCTTGAAGGATTGCCAAGCTTAGGAGACAGTGGCGGGCCAGCTTTGCTGGAAACAGTGGCAGGATACCGGTTGGCGGGCGTAGCGGTAGGAGAGATCGAGGGCTCAGATTTTTCTGAGGAAACCCAGGGTAAGTATGGCTCGGTAGCAATTTACGAGCGGGTTTCCCAGCACCTAGACTGGATTGAAACAGTTATTAGCAGCAAATAGTCCTTTGGTAACTTTGCTGTCTCACTAGACGCAGTAAGTTGGGAAACTAGAACCTGATGATGGGCGGGTGAATTTGATAATATCGTACAACAGTAATTTTTTCATAGGAGTACTAAGATGACGATCCAAGTTGGAGATAAGGTTCCCGCTACAATTTTCAAAGTAATGACAGACGAGGGCCCCAAGGACCTTAGTAGCGACGAAGTCTTTGGTGGTAAGAAGGTAGTATTTTTTGCTGTGCCTGGGGCCTTCACTCCGGGCTGTTCCATGACTCACTTGCCTGGGTTTGTAGTCAACTCGGATGCGATTAAAGCCAAGGGTGTGGACACCATTGCCTGTATGGCTGTAAATGATGCTTTCGTCATGGGTGCCTGGGGTAAGGCTCAGAATGCTGATGAGATTTTAATGTTGGCTGACGGCAATGGTGAATTCACTAGTGCCATTGGGTTGGAGCTCGATGCCAGCGGATTTGGGATGGGTACTCGTGCACTGCGATTCGGTATGATCGTAGACAACTGTACTATTAGCCACCTCGCCATTGAAGAGCCAGGTGAAATAAAGGCAAGTTCAGCTGAGGCTATATTAGAGGCCCTATAGCAAAGGAAATCACTGTATATGGAACTAAGGTAATGAAGGCTGAGTTATTCTTGCTGTAGACCCTCTTGTTATTTAAGTTCGTACCAGCTGTTATAGAACGCAGATTATTTGTTGAGCTATTGCAGGAATAATTACGGAATCGGAACTAGTGGTGGAAGAATGAATAATATACAAGATAAAAGAAGCAGGTATAACTCTTTAATCTCAATTTAATTCGATAATTAGCTAAGAAATATAGGAAGGCAGTATGATTACCCAGAATATCGATTACTACGATGGTGACACTATTCTTGAAGGTTATATTGCTTATAAGGAATCAGACTCACAGAGACCTTTGGTATTAGTCTCCCATGACTGGAGTGGTAGAAGAGAATTTGCCTGTAAGGCGGCTGAGCGTATAGCGGAAATGGGTTACGTCGGATTTGCCCTGGATATGTATGGGAAAGGGGTGTTCGGTGCTGACGGAGATGTGGAACTGAATTCCTCTTTAATGAATCCGCTAGCTTCGGATCGGGCCAAGCTAAGGCAGCGCATCAACTCCGCTTTGGATGCTGGGCGCAATATTCCGCAAGTTGATATGACCAGGGTTGCAGCTATGGGTTACTGCTTTGGTGGTATGTGTGTGCTTGAGCTGGCACGCTCGGGAGCGACTGTACTGGGAGTGGTAAGCATTCATGGAATATTTGCACCCGGAGATGAGCCGAACGAAGAGATTAAGGCTAGCGTGCTTTGTCTACACGGCCACGAAGACCCTATGGTGCCGCCGGAACAAGTGCTGGATTTTGAGGCGGAAATGACTGAAGCTGGTGTTGATTGGCAAATCCATGCTTACGGTGGCACAATGCACGCCTTTACCAATCCCGCAGCTAACAATCCCGATTTTGGAACCGTTTACAACGAGATGGCGGAAAAAAGAGCCTATCAGGCTTTAACGAATTTTCTTGAAGAAATTTTCTAGCGGTAAGCACTAACACGAAATAACACCCTCTAAGGTTTTTATGATGAGCGCTACTGAACCGGCAAAATTGAACCCTATCGTTGTTCCAACAAGAAGCAAGATAGGTCTGTGGCTGGGGCCGTTGGTATTTGTGTACATGCTTTTGTTTGTAGACTTGGACCCTGGTAATCCGGCAGTCACTCGTATGGCAGCGATTATTCTGCTCATGGCGATCTGGTGGATTACAGAAGCTATACCGTTATTCGCTACAGCCTTGCTGCCTATCGTGCTCTTTCCTCTGATGGGGATAATGCGTGGCCGGGAATTATCCGCGGCCAGGCAAATTGACCTTGAGACTGCCACGTTTACTAACGGATTTTCCGCCAGTGATTTCGATATCATTTTTCCTAACGTGGCAAATCAGTACATGGATTGGGTCATCCTATTATTCATGGGCGGCTTCATGATTGCGGTGGTAGTTGAAAAATGGAACTTACACAGACGAATAGCTTTGAACATCCTGAGGATCATTGGCGGCCAGACGCACCGACTTGTATTGGGGTTCATGGTTGCTACGGGTTTTCTCTCTATGTGGTTATCCAATACGGCTACAGCCATCATGATGATGCCAATGGGTATGTCCCTAGTTCTGTTGTATGAAGAGCTCAATCGCAAAATCGAAATGGAAGGCGGAGTCGTGGATAACCGGTCAAACAACTTCTCGCTTACCTTGCTCTTGGGCATCGCCTATGGAGCTTCGATCGGAGGGTTTACGACACTGATTGGTACACCTCCGAACGCTATGCTTCTTACGCAGCTAACAACGCTTTTCCCGGAGGCTCCGGAAATCACTTTTTCCACTTGGCTCTTGTTTGCTCTACCAATGAGTGTGATCTATATGCTGGTAGCTTGGTTACTACTTACTCGGCTAGTTTTCCCATTGCCTCCTTCAACTCCGTTCAAAGGACGTGATTTTATACATAATGAACTACAGAAACTCGGACCCATGAGTACAGAAGAGAAGCGAGTAACAACGGTGTTTACTATGTTTGCACTTTTGCTGATTACTCGGAAAGAACGATTATTCGGAGAAGATATTGATATCTTTGGGTGGAGTTACTATCTGGATTCCTTGCTAGCCTCACTAGGGTCTTCTCAAGTGGGTTACATGATTGATGACGGTACTGTCTCTATCGGAGTGGCACTAACTTTATTTATGATACCAGCCAGCAAGCAAATAGGTGGCCGGTTAATGGATTGGGATGATGCGATGAAGGTACCGTGGGGGATACTGTTGCTGTTTGGCGGAGGGCTTGCAATAGCTAAAGGTTTCACCACTTCTGGATTATCCGATTACGTGGCTATTCAACTTGCAGATCTGCTCGGAGAAGCAAGTCCACTAGTTATCGTAATTAGTACCGTAACCTTTATCACAGGATTGACTGAGGTCGCTTCTAACACCGCGACGATATCGTTGTCCTTACCTATGATGGCCAGTCTGTCCCAGGCCATAGGAGCTCATCCGTTTTTGCTGCTGATTCCAACAACATTAGCAGCATCTTGTGCCTTCATGTTACCCGTATCCACTCCTCCTAATGCGATTGTTTATGGATCAGGGAGGATACCCATAATGAAAATGGTTATTGCGGGAATTTGGATGGATATCTTATCCGTAATTCTGCTAACAGTATTCGTGTATACCTTAGGCCATTTGGCTTTCGACGTGCTAAGTGGTATCCCAGACTGGGCAGCCCTGTAATCCTTCAATTGCTAGTTATGTTGGCCAGAGCCGGCTCTTAAAGGCCATGCATTTACTTGCTTCTGGGCGAATATATGTCTCTGTTGTACCAACGAAACATTGATACCCCCTAAAACGCATTGAAGGTGCGGTAATAATACAATCCCCGCCCCCTTGAGGCTCGCTTAATTGTTATAGTACCAACCTCGATACATAAAAATGAACAATAGAACAGGTATCGGGCCGATAAACTAATTATCCGTTGAGGGAGATTAGTTATGAATATAAAAAAACAAACTGCATTAGTGCCGCAAACTAGCGTCCCATAAGTTCCTGCCCGACACCATTGAGTGGCGAGGCGGCAACACCCGCTCCTGCGGGGGAAACGAAGCTATGGTACTTTCGTTGAAGGAATGTGCACAAACTTTCATTAAATTGAGAAACAATGGACTATTAAACTAGTGAGCAATTTACTATCGCAAAAATTTCGGCTTTACCGAATTTGTAAAGTAAATATATAGGGGACATTACCATGCCGGACTCTCGGAAAATCTTAACAGTATGGTCAATAGCAAACATAACCAACCTCCTGGGTATGACGGGAATAATTGGGTCATTAATTTTTGTCGGAATAGAAATCCAGCAAAATCAGAATATCGCGATGGCAAGCCAACTACAGGCCAGGAACGATGCCTTAATGGCTTTCTACTCGTCGCCTCTCGAAGGTAGCGCCACCGCCTTACTTCTAATGGAGGGTGGCATTGAACCAAATATAGATTGGTCAAACGATGAAGAACGGGCGACCTTGATAGCCATCGTAAGAGTTCGGATCATTAGCCTTTTGAATTCTTTTAATCAATACAACGCGGGATTAATTGACCAAGATACATTTATTTATGCAATGAATAGAGCGTTGGAGATATATGAAAATTGTAGGCTACGACCTACAGTTATTCAGAGGGTCCCTGGGGGGTTTCTAGACTACTTAGAGATTAACTCGACTGTTAGTTGTTAGACGTTAGGGCTTTTTTAGGCATTGTTGTACCAACAAAACATTGATTGCATTCTAGGCATTTAAACAGATTCAGACAATGAAAAGATGTTAGCCCACGTATTGTGCGCCTTTCAGAGTTTTTAGCTGGATAAGGTTAGACGGATCTAGATGTTATTAAATAGATAGTTGGTGCTTAGCTAGGGCTTCACACGTATAGAAAGTTACCTAATTCGATTGGTTACCATGGTAGCTAGGTGGTGGAGAATTGCGGCGGTAGCTCCCCAGATACGATAATCTTCGAATTTTAGTTCAAGTATTACATGTGCCTTATGATTAAAGTTCATAGTTGATTGTGTGTACGCGGTAACATTCAGTATTAATTCTAGCGGAACCTGGAATATGTCAGCTACCTCGACTGGAGATGGAGTAAGGGAAAGATTTGACTCAATAATACCAACGATCGGGGTAACGTAGAATCCCGATGGAAGAGCCAGGTCTCCCAGTTGGCCAATAATCTCGACGTGTTGGGGTAATAATCCAATTTCTTCTTCACTTTCACGCAAGGCAGTAGCCACCGCATCCTTGTCATGATCCTCTTTTGTTCCGCCGGGCAAACTTATTTGTCCGGCATGGCTCTTAAGGTTTTCCGAACGAACTGTGAGTACGAGACTGCTTTCTTTGTTGGGATGGTGTCTGGTGACAGGCAATAGCACGGCTGCCTTGCGCAGAGCTTGTCTACTTTCTTTTGCGATCCTGTTGACTTCTTTATCAGGATGGGCGATAGGTTTGGGGTTCGCTGAATCGCTGCTAGAAAAATAGTCCAGCAGATCCTGGAAGTGAGGTGACCGGGATCGATTTGCTATCGGTATTTCCAAGTAAAACCGATGAATGCTCGAATTGGTTCGCCAGGGAAGTATCGATCCTTAACCCAACCGCTCCAATCAGCGCGTTCTGCATATTCTTCGTCAGTCAAGTTTAGGACATTAAGATAGACCATAAAATCGTCATTTACATCATACTGTACACGAAGGTTTAGGAGGTCATGGCCATCATAAGAAGCCGTATTTTCAGGGTTAGTATAGTAGTCACCCATATGCACCAGCTCTAATTCTGCCAGCAAGTTATTGGCAGGCCTATATACTAAGCGAAGGTTTCCAAATTGATCAGGAGAAGTATCGATATCGTTCCCGTTTATATTTACTCCTCCAGACACAAGGTCATTTTCATAAGTATGATCGGCCAAATTTAATACTCCACGAAGTGATAATGAGTCGCTCAGGTCGTATCCAAGAGCTAACTCGAAACCCTGGTGCTTAGAATGACTTCCATTCAAATTCATACGATCACTATCTTTTAGAATCTCATTTTCCTTATCCATCGAATAAAGGGACGCAGAGTAGTCCCAGTTGCTGCCAGCTCCTTGTAAGGCTACTTCATAGCTATCAAGTTCGACAGAGTCGAGATCTGCAACAGTTTGACTTCCTTGCAAGCGGTAGAGCTCAGTAGCTTGTGGAGCACGAATACCGCGTTGAGCTCTCATGAAAAGGCTGTGATTTTCATTTAGCTCATAGCTCAATCCGATCTTTGGGGATATATCGCTGAAATCATCATCGCGATCAGCTGGTCTACTAAAACGGCACCCACCAAAACCACATGCGACTCCTTGCGCATTGGTGCGACCATCTAACATCAGGTTGTCATACTCATAGTCTATTCGTTCGAGTCGGGCCCCGATAGAAAGATCCAGGCGATCTGTCAAAGCAGTGTCATAATTGGCGAACAATGCAAACTGACTTGCTTCGACTTCATAGTCATAGTGCATACCTTGAGGGATGGTTTTTCGCACAAAGAGAGAACCTGTGGTCGCGTTTGGTTGCATTTCTTTTAAGCTTCCATCAGTGCTTTCGGCATCTATTCCCCACGCAAAGCTTGAGTCGTTATTAAGTTCACGATAAGCCGCAACTTGAATTCCTAGACTCCGATGTTCTGTATCTTCAATCGGTTGCCCAGGCAGATAATGTTGAACAAAGTTCATGTTTACTTCACGAAAATAAGGTGTCGCGATGATCTCCCAATCTCCAGATTCCATAGTAAACCTTGTCCATATCCGAGTACTTTGGCTATCTCGGTAGGCTTCGGGATTGGGGTTTGTGTCTCTTTTATCACTGTCTTCATATGCTTTGGCTCCAGCGACGTAACCGGCGGTTTCCTGATTTAAATTGTTGAAAGTGAAGCCACCCTCCATTTTTACGCCATTTTCTAGCGTGTACTCATACAGCCAAGATGCTTTTTGTTGGTCTACGCCACTATCATCGCGATAGCCTTCTTCATTAACTCCGGTCAAATAAAGAGACTGTTTAAAATTGCCACTATCTGTTCCAAAGGCAGCCTTTGTTCGATATGAGCCTCTTGGCCCTCGTTCGAGAGACAGCTCACCGATTTCGCCCGGGTCTGGTAGACGAACGTTTACGAGACCATGTAAGGCATTAGAGCCCCAGAACGCACTGGCTGGACCTCTGATAACTTCTATACTTTGTGCATTTTCGGAATGAGTATCAAACATCTCGTTAACGTTGCAGAAGCCTGCAGATCGCACTGCGATACCATTCTCAGCTATCAAAAAAGCCCCGCACGCACCATTCCCGGTAAGGACAGGTGACCTAATAGCCATCAAGCTTTCTTGGCCATTATTCCTGTTACCACTAAATCCAGGAATCCTTGTTAGTGCTTCCTGATAATGACTATGAGCGATCAAATCGAGTTCTTCTTCGGAGATTACGCTGACAGCAGCATTTACATTGGTTAGCCCCTCTGTACGGCGATTATTTGCAAAAACTTCTATCTCTTCTACAGCTTGCTGACCGCTCTCTTGTTGCGCTAAAGCAGGCAATTCAGTTAATGCGACTGTTGAGGCAATAACTAAAACGAGTGATTTACGTAACATGTGTCCCTCCGCTTTCCTGAATAGGATGTTCCATAGTCTCATTCTTCAATAAAATTCCTGTCGGTGAGGCAAGCCTCTGATAATCGGCATACCCCCTTGCTATCTCTAGGGTTCAGGGGTTTCTTTAGAACCTTCCTTAGGTGCAAATTATTCAAAACCGATGGAATATAGCATAGACCACCCGCTAAATCTTCGTCTTTGCACCCGTGAGTAAGACCACGTACACTAGCCATCCATTTCTTTGGAGCCAACAATATAAGCCGTCTGTCAGGTTTATTTCCAAACCGCATCACCGCCGGAGGAAGGAGGTAGTAGCGTATGCAAACCAGAGTCACTGAAATGCTAGGTATAAAGCACCCGGTTGTGCAGGGGGGTATGCAATGGGTTGGCTTAGCTGGTTTAGCTTCGGCTGTGTCCAATGCTGGCGGGCTCGGTATTATTACTGGTCTAACTCAACCGACGCCGGAAGACCTGGTTAAGGAAATAGCACTTTGCCGAGAGATGACTGACAAACCTTTCGCGGTCAATCTAACGATACTTCCTACTATCAAGCCAGTGCCCTACGAGGAATATGCCCAGGCGATTGTTGATTCCGGCATAAAGATAGTAGAGACAGCTGGACGCAACCCGGAGCCGTTCCTACCTTTGTTCAAAGGTGCCGGTATTACAGTTATCCATAAATGCACCTCTATTCGTCATTCCCTTAAGGCCGAGCGTATCGGGTGTGACATGGTGAGCGTTGATGGATTCGAGTGCGCAGGCCACCCTGGCGAAGATGATGTGACCAATATGATACTGCTGCCCCTGGCGGCTCGCCGACTGAAGATCCCTTTTCTGGCATCTGGCGGGTTGGGTGACGGTCGCGGCTTGGCGGCTGCCCTGGCCATGGGAGCAGATGGCATGAATATGGGTACCCGTTTTATGGTGACCAAAGAAGCGCCTATCCACGAGAAAGTGAAGCAGAAAATGGTAGAAGCATCTGAGCTGGACACGTCTCTAATTTATAGAACTTTGCGTAATACGGCACGCGTGTTTAAAAATGATGTGGCGGAGCAAGTACTCGAGATAGAAGCAAAACCGGGTGAAACAAAGTTTGAGGATATACAGGCACTGGTAGCTGGGGTTAAAGGCAGAGAGCTTTTCGAAAGCGGAGATCTAGATAACGGTATCTGGTCTGCAGGAATGGTTGTCGGACTTATTGACGACATACCAAGTTGTGAGGAATTGATTATCCGAATTGTCGAAGAAGCTGAGGCGATCATAAATCAGCGTCTCGGGGATATGGCGTCCGCTTAGAAATTTTTCGGAAAAAATTTATGCAAATAAAAGGGAAAATAGTAGTGGTGACAGGTGCAGCCAGCGGTATTGGTAAAGCGCTTTGTGAACGGTTTGCTATGGAAGGGGCTAGTGCAGTCGTGGTTTCCGATATTGATCAGCCAGGCATCGATGCCACGGTAAGTGATCTTGCGTCTAAAACAAACGCAGTTGGCATTAGGTGCGATGTAAGTAAGGAAGACGAAATTAACAGCCTAGCCAATAGGACACTGGAGCAATTCGGACATATCGACCTGTTTTGTTCCAATGCTGGCATTTTTACCGCCGGTGGTGAATCTGTTTCAACGAAAGCTTGGCAACAAATTTGGGAAATCAATGTTATGGCCCACGTCTTTGCAGCTCGCTCAGTATTGCCGTCTATGCTGGAAAGAGGCGAGGGTTACCTCCTGAACACCTCATCTGCGGCAGGTCTTTTAAATCAGGTCGGTTCCGCACCTTATTCCACAACTAAGCACGCCGCTATCGGGTTTGCTGAATGGTTATCTATCACTTACGGTAATCGTGGCATCAACGTCTCAGTGCTATGTCCCCAGGCTGTGCGGACTAATATGACAGCTGGTGGAGACGGCGGTGTGGCAGGTCTCGACGGAATGCTGGAACCTGAACAGCTGGCAGACACAGTTATTGAAACCTTAGGCGAAGAGCGGTTTCTGGTATTGCCTCATCCGGAGGTACTAACTTACATGCGGCGTAAGACAGACGATTATGATCGCTGGCTCGGAGGCATGCGTCGATTGCACGAAAGATTTGCTGAAGTCTACAAACAACGAGAACAATCTTAGGACTGATTGTGGTTAATCAGCAGGAGAAAATAATGAAAAATACGATTCTGCTGCTAGGTCTACTGGTATTTGCCTTTCCAATGGTCACTAATGCTCAGGAACGGGTCACATTGGCTGATGAATCCGTGCTATCTGTATTCACGGTCAGGCCATCTGAAACAACAAGCAGTCCTTCGCCACTGCTAATTCTAATGGGAGGAGGCCCGGGTAATGCCTCGATCTCAAGGGATACTTCCATGTGGCTAGGCAGTGGATTTGCGGAGCGCGGCTGGATGGTCGCAGTTCCCGTATCGCCAAATAACCGGGCATTCAGGGGCAGTGAGAATAACGCCAAGGTAGAGCAATTAATTGTTGAGTTGCAGAAACGGGACCACATAGAAAACGGGAAGGTTTTACTTGCTGGTATTTCTAATGGAGGCATGTCCGCGTTGGAGATTGCGCGCCGCAACCCAGGAAAATACAAGGGAGTAGTAGCCGTGCCCGCACTTGCCACATCGGTTGTTGATAACCGACCCCTAGCCGGGTTTCCTGTATATTTACGAATTGGTGGAGCCGATCAACTAGGTTGGGCTGATCGCTTCGATGAGACGGTTACAGCCCTCACTGAAGCTGACGTCGATCTGGACGCGGCCATTCTCGATAGTGCGCCGCACATGTTTCGCATGAACTGGGACACTCTGGGTCCTTGGTTAGAAAAAGTGAAATAGCCGTAATTAGAAGAACAATTTTTGACAATGGAGTAACTAGCTAATGAAAAAACTGATAGCAATATTCACACTATGTCTGCTGAGTAGCTTTGCATTTTCTGCCGGTCCAGCTGCCTCTATAGAGCAACTTGACTGGATGACAGGTAATTGGGCAGGAAATCTTGGTCCAAATCAGCTGGAAGAAAACTGGATTGCCAGTGAGGGCAACACGCTCATGGCTGCTGTACGAATG
>Ga0209034_10000093_pt1 | contig 42985 bp, 46 predicted proteins | sample MarorgKNORR_S2LV_2_FD_188219 | JGI IMG/M metagenome (GOLD analysis project Ga0209034, IMG submission 188219) | Marine microbial communities from the Southern Atlantic Ocean, analyzing organic carbon cycling - 250m_A/KNORR_S2/LV (SPAdes) (version 2) | ecosystem: Environmental > Aquatic > Marine... | reverse complement strand
CACCACCCTTCCCATCCATCTAGGCCTTCGCGGAAAGGTGTCAGATGTGAAAGAAACCCGTTTTCCACCACTACTCTGCCCTATGATTCTAAAGGTAAGAGTTTGTTGAAAGTTGCTGTCACGAGCAAAAATCAACACTTCGGATCAAACTTCTGAATTCTCTCTGTAACCTTCCGAAAAGGTCTCTTCAACCTAGGAGGCAATCGGTTGCAGGCAACAAGGAATAAATACATTTCCATATCCGCTTTGATTTCAATCGTTATCGTTTTTTCGTTAGGATGTTCCAATGTGGTCCCAGAACTTCCTCTTCCCGCGGCACAAGCCGCTCCTGCAGCTCCTGCAGCTCCTGCAGCTCCTGCTCAAAAATTAATATATTCGAAAAGCACCCCTATCCAACCTATTAAACCTGCACCCGCAGCCCCAGCAACGCCGGCAGAAATACCAACATCTACAGCTGTCGAAAAAGAACATAATAGCCAGATAAAAACAACCTCAAAACCCAAAAATAAACTTAAAACAGTAGACAGTCCAAGATCTGCATCTTTTCCTGTAACAATCATGGATCGTGAAGGCTATGAGGTTATTTTTGAAGAAGCCCCCACCCGTATAGTCGCTTTTGACTCAGCAGCTGTAGAGACCATATTTGCTATAGGCGAAGGACATAGAATAATTGCCACCCACGACTTCGTTTCATACCCTCCACAAGTGAATTCGATAAAAAAAGTTGGGGATGCTTTCAATATGGACATAGAAGCAATCGTCAATTTGAACCCGGATCTCGTATACATATTTTACCCAACATTCAAGGAGCAGCTTGAAAATGCGGGACTTAGGGTGTTACTCATACAAACAATAGACGATGACTTCCAAAAAACCGCTGATTTATTCCGAATGTGGGGATCGATAACAGGCGCTGTTGCAGAAGCAGATATTCTCGCCTCAGACTTCGAGATGAGAATTGATTCGATCCAAAACATGTTATCTCCATATAAATCAGGTCCTTCAATATTTCAGGATGTAGGAGGGCTTTGGACTCCAGGAAACGATACCCTGGTCGGGAACGTCTTCAAGACCCTTAAACTCCAAAACGTGGCACATGATATCGAGGGTTACGCACAGTTCAGCCCGGAAACGTTGATTGAGAGAAACCCTCAATATATTATGGCCCCCTATGGCGACAACATAAGCTCAAATAACAAATTCAAAAATGTGACCGCTGTGCGTAATGGTGCTGTAATAATCCCATCTGATGATTATCTATCCACATCTGGACCGCGTTTCATACTTGGTGTGGAAGAATTAGCCAAAACCATATATCCAGGTCTTTGGAAGAGATAGATAAGTCTTTTTGGACAAGGCAAACCCTACATGAGTGAACACGCACCTCGTCTCAGGTCCAACCATGAAAAATCTTGGAAATTTCCTTGGTTGAGAATATCGCTTGGCATATTTGGAACAATTGTCTGCTGTTTAGTCGCGGCATCTATCGGATCAGTGGGGATCAATCCAAACTCCACTCTTTTGATAGCACTATCTAGAGTACCTATGATAGACATATCCCAAACGTGGCCAGACTCTTGGGACACAATATTATGGAAACTTCGATTTCCCCGAATAATTTTAGCTTTCATAGTTGGAGCATCCCTCTCAGTCTCAGGTGCAACCTTTCAGGGACTGTTTCGTAATCCTCTAGCAGACCCGTATTTAATTGGAGTAGCATCTGGCGCCTCCTTAGGGGCTACTGTTGTATTTCTAACAGGAATTCCATTTATCTACGGAGGTATCAGCATATTACCAATTGCATCTTTTACAGGTGGGTTAATAGCTGTTTCTGTTGCCTACGGAATAGCTGTTCGCTCATCTAGCACCCGTCTAACAACCCTCATTCTCGCAGGCGTAGCAATCGGTTCTTTCACAACAGCCATTTCCAGCCTGTTAATGCTAAGAAGTGACCCTGACTTAAGGGTAGTTTTAAGTTGGATCATGGGAGGATTTATCAAGGCCCAGTGGAACCATAGCTTGTTTCTAATACCTTACCTGCTACCAGGATTCATCCTAACATTCGCTTACAGCAGAATCTTAAATACAATGCAATTAGATGAAGAATATGCCTCTAGCCTCGGAGTTAATATTGAGAGAACAAAGAAAATATTAATCTTGGTTGCAACGATGATGACTGCAGCCGTAGTCTCCTTTAGCGGTTTAATCGGATTCGTGGGATTAGTTGCTCCTCATATAGTAAGACTTATTTGGGATTCTGATTTCAGAACACTTATCCCCATGGCGGCGATCGTCGGTGGTTGTTTCCTCGTTATAGCTGATCTAATTGCCCGCACCATATTGAGCCCAGGAGAGATACCCGTTGGTATCGTAACGGCATTATGTGGTGCTCCATTTTTCATATATTTGTTGTTAAGAAATCGGCAAAATACGACATGAAAATTGGTATATCTCTGAATAACATACGATTTTCATACGGCAAAAACGACGTCATCAAAAACGTGGATTTGGAAATTAGTAATAGAGAGATAGTCTCTTTGGTTGGACCAAATGGTGCCGGTAAGACTACATTACTAAAACTAATGGGTGGTTTGTTAAAGCCATCCCATGGAAAAGTCTACGTAATGGGGAAACAAATAGGAGAAATTAGTCCCCGCTCGAGAGCTCGAATTGTGTCAACCGTACCCCAAAATCCCCGCGTTCCTCAAAATTTGAAACTCTCTGAATTTGTAATGCTAGGTAGAAATGCCCATCTCAGCCTAACACAGTGGGAGAGCAACGAAGATATCCAGATTGTTAAGGAGGCATTGGAAGTTACTGACACCCTAAATCTAAAGGACCGACACCTTGGTAAAATCTCCGGTGGGGAATTACAAAGAGGTATGCTTGCTCTTGCTCTTGCCCAAGAATCTCCTGTCATGCTACTTGATGAGCCTACATCGAATCTAGACCTATCACATCAATCCAAAATGATGAGTCTAATCGCCAATTCACATGAATCGAGAGTAGGTCCCACTATCATAGGCATTCATGATTTAACACTAGCAGCCAGATATAGTAACCGAATGATCTTGGTATCAGAGGGAAAGGTATTCGCAGACGGTACTCCAGAGGAAGTCTTAACTCCCGCTAATATAAAAGAAGCCTATGGGGCAGAGGTTGCCATTATCCCTCATCCGGAGGGAGGATCGCCTGTGGTACTCCCTGTTTTCAATTCATATCCACAGACAAAATAACCCATTACCGCAAATTTATTCAAGATTGCCATCTAACTTGTAACGTTGAGCGTTTTCCGAATAAACTCCAACAAGCCATTTTTGCAGATCTAAGTGTTTTTGTTGAACCTCACCACGAATCCTCCCAGGAATACCCATTATGATAGATCCATCAGGAATTTCCATGTTCTCCACCACCATCGCACCCGATCCAATGATAGTATTCTTTCCCATTTTCACCCCATCGTTGATGATCGACCCATTACCAAGCAGACAACCGTCACCTATTTCCTTTCCATGACACACCACTCTGTGTGCAATAACTACACTATCGCCAATAAAAACATCTGCATCACCATGAACGATAGAATTATCCTGAATATTAGTGTGCTTACCAATAGTTACTTTTCCCATATCCCCCCTAACCACGGCACCCGGCCAAACACTGGACCCCTCACCAATCTCAACATTCCCCACTACATAAGCAGCTTCACTAACAAAAGCCGTAGGGTGAATTATTGGAGTACTACTACCAAGTGACTTAATCAAACTTCCCTCCTGTGATTTAGGTCAAGAACAATTCAAATTATTTTAAAACATATAGTGGTTTTTTGATTAGTGGACTATGCTATTCTGTGGCGATTTCTATAATAAAATATCAGTCAATTTTCCAATACAACGAAAATTTTAGTCCTAGGGAGCTCCAAAATTTTGAAAATATATGACGGTCATAAACTTTTAGTTATTATGACGGTTTTCATGCTATTAGCAGTATCAGGATGCGCTCGAGAAAAAATGAGTGACAACGATAATAGCGAAAATGTTCAATCCCAGATCACCCAAGAGCTAAGTACTCCATACCCTACCTCTACTCCATACCCTACCTCTACACCATACCCAATATCCAATTCCACGCGTCCCCAAGAATCCCCAACCCCGAAAGTAGACGCCCTCTTTATATATAACAGGGCTGTCCATTCACTAAGAATTGAAGAATACACTGATGCGGTTAATAGTTTTACACAAGTGATAAAAAGGTTGCCTGACTTGGCTATAGCATATAAGGGAAGAGGCGGAGCCTACTACTACTCAGAGAGAATAGATTTTGCAATTGAAGATCTCACATTAGCCTTGTCGATAGATCCAAATCTAGGAGGAGCACATATGTATCTAGGTATGATCTACAGGGATCAAGGAGATATGATCAAGGCTAAGGAATATCTGAATACAGCAGTTGAGCTAATTCACCCCATTAGGGAAAGATGGGAAATGGAAGTAGCGATCAAAACTTTAAGGGATCTGAAGGATAAAACTCTTCAATAAGACCTAACGAAGAACTATCAAAGGCGCACCTTGCGAAACCTGATCACCGGGATTAGCTACAATGCTTATTACCTCACCCGCAACATCAGTAATAACGGTTTGCTGCATCTTCATAGAGTCCAGAATACAAACCTGATCACCTATTTTAAGTAAATCTCCAACATTAACTGAAACCGATATTACAGAACCTGGCATAGGTGAATTGAAAAACTTGTGATCTACATTTTGAGATTCATGAATGTCATGTGTCTCATCCAAATTCTTTGAATGCGTTTCAGCTTGTGAGTTTTTTTCTTGTTCCGACGATATATCGTCATCAGTTAAGGACACCTCGTACATTTCCCCATCAACCAATACCTTTACCGGATCACATGTAATGTCCTCTACCTCTACTTGATACCATTTCGTTCCAACGCGAATTTGCAATTTATTGTTCATATCAATTGACCAACGAAATGAACACACCAGCTATAACAGCTGATCCAATAACCCCGGCAACATTGGGTCCCATAGCATGTGGGAGTAGAAAAGAATGGGGATTCTCCTCCTGACCAATCTGGTGAGAAATTCGAGCTGCCATCGGCACTGCAGAAACACCTGCAGACCCAATGAGTGGATTTATCTTTTCTTTCAGGAAAAGATTCATGAACCGAGCAAATAAAATACCTCCCACAGTTCCGCAGGAGAAAGCCAAAAGCCCCAGCCCCAAGATAACGAGAGTTTGAAAATCAAACACTCTTTCCGCGGTCAGTTGAGTCCCGACCGTAAGCATCAAGAATATAGTCGCAATATTCAGCACCTCATTTGAAGCTGCTTTAGTAAGCCTTGGAACAACACCGCTTTCCCTGAAAATATTTCCGATCATAAACATAGCTATCAAGGGAGCAGACTTGGGTACTAGCAATATAATAGCGATAAGAGCGACATGCGGAAAAACGAGTCTCTCTAGTTTTGAAACCTCCCTTGGAGGAGACATGACTATTTGACGTTCTTTTTTTGTCGTAAACAGTTTCATCAATGGAGGCTGTATAAATGCAACTGACGCCATGTATGAATATGCAATCACAGCGGTAACACCTAGAATCTCGGGAGCTAATCGAGCTGATAGAAATATTGTGGTAGGGCCATCTGCTCCACCTATAATTCCTATGGAAGCCGCTTCCTCTATACCAAATCCCATCCCAAGCGAACCCGCAAAGAGTGCTCCCCAAAAAGCGACAAATATACCCACTTGGGCCGCAGCTCCTAGAAGCAAGGTTTTGGGATTGGCGATCACAGGCCCAAAGTCAGTTAGGGCTCCTATCCCAAGAAAAATTATTGGCGGTAATATATTCCAAAAAGAAAGACCATAGTAAAAAAATATTCCAAATATACCCGCTCCCTGGACATCGCTTTTATCCGAGGGAGAATCCACTAATCCTGTAAGGGGTAAATTAGCTGCTACTATTCCCAAACCTATAGGCAACAATTCGTAGGGTTCTAATTTCTTTCGAATTGCCAGTGCGATAAACCCCACACCTATTAGAATCATGATCCCCTGGCGCCAGTCTAAATTAACTATGCCCGTAGTAGATATAAAATCAGAAAACTCTTGCATTTACTTTTGTCGTCTTATCAATTTGCCGTGTTAGTACGGCGACCATTGGTCTTAGCATAAATAACAGAGGCACCCACAGCTGCAGCGATTGATTTGTTTTTGGATTCTAAAATTTTTTCCTTCTCAAGAATGACATTTTTTAAAAATATTTTTTCCACCAAAATTCTTACCACAACAATAGACCCAATAAGAACCAGGAGAAGGGAAAAGGCCGTTACCATACCGACAATGGTTAGATATAGCGCTTGAGTGAAAGTGGAAGAGTCGATTTGAATAATATTACCTGCAGTGGGATTATATATCCTAGAAAGTTTACACTATTAGCGTTTCCTCAAACCAATCTTATTGTCATGACAAAAAGTACGAAAAAGTCCCCCAAACCGAATGAACCTGATAATAATCCCCAACAACCTAAGAGTCCATCATTAGTTGAATACGGCTTAAGGGCAGCAACACTAGACTCGTCCATATACCCAGCATTCCGATCTAAGGCAGAGCTGGTTCTTCATTCTCTAGGCTCTGTTGCAGTGACAGGAGTATCCCTGTCAATTTGGGTTCAATATTCAGGAAGTAATCCGGTTCCTTCAGGAGGACTCCAAAGTATATATCCAGTTCTGGTTTCATTTAGCACCGTTATGGTAGGTTGGATGATGTGGGCGTTTGTTGCAAAAGCCATTTGCAACATGATGGGCAGCGAAATAGACTTCCGGTCCAGCATGAGGTCAATTGGGATTGCATATAGCCCTGGAGTTTTTCTCGTCTTTGCCAGCATCCCATTCATTGGATCTTATTTATTTCTTATTGTTTCAATCTGGCTTCTGGCGACAATAACAAGGGCAATTTCTGCGGCGAACAACGTTAGCTTAATGAAAGCGATTATTCCGGGGTTTTTAGGCTGGTTAATGTCTTGGATACTCTTAATGGGATGGATGGTTATATATCCATTTGCTCTGGTATAAGATCCTAACCACAAGAAATATGTTCCTCAATTATGTGCCATCGCTTTGAGAGCAACGTTTTGGTATTAGCAAATACAACTTCTTCAACTTCTTCCGAGCATTTTCCTTGTAACTGAGCAATCTTATCTATAATCGGTCTCAGATGCCTTGGTTCAGTCCAATTATCACGATTCTTTTTAAAGGGCTGAGGTGAAGAATCTGTTTCTACGACGATGTTGTTAAGAGATAATTGACTTACAACATCAGCAAGGTGTTCAAGCCGAAAAATAGGTCTGGCAATTGAAATATAAAATCCGAGATCAATAACTCGTTTTGCGTCATCTAAGGTTCCCTGAAAATAGTGCATCACGCCAGGAACCTCGTATGCCCTCTCTTCTAAGAGAACTCGAAAACAATCTTCGTGCGCCTCCCTGCTGTGAAATACAATTGGAAGATTAAGCTCTTTCGCAATAGAAATTTGCCTCCTAAAAGCGTCAAACTGCCAAGCTCGATCTGGAGATGTTTCTAAATAATCAAGTCCTATTTCACTCATCACAATCACTTTTTTATTACTTGAGGCCATGGATTGTAATTGATCATAATCTTGAGAAGTAAGTGGTTTTTTTATATCCATTGGATGTACCCCAACTCCTGAGAAAAATCGTTCATGACGAGACGACAACTCTATAGAAATTGATGACGTTTCAAGTGTAGTTCCAGCGTCAATAACAAACCCCACACCCACAGAATGTGCTCTGTGCAAGATATTATTTATTTCCTCTTCCGGATAAGAATGAAGATGAACATGAGTATCGATAATCATTTTATTCTGATTGATTGAAAATATCTTTTCTCAACGTTATAGACTCCATTCCAGATTATACTTAACTCTAACGACCGTTTTAGAAAATGCAGTGGATGCTAGGTTGCGACTTTGCTTTATTTATCACACAACAAGAAATGGATACCTAATATTCTATTTGCTGTCACATTTTTGGCTTTGTCGTGTACCACAACACCAGAACACAAATCTTCGATTAGCACCGCCACCCCAATAAGTTTCTCTAGTCCGACTACACCAATAACTATCTCTAGCACGATGGCAGCAAATTTAAGTCCCACACCAGAACCAAGAATAACACCAACGCAAACATTTATAGAAATACAACCTACGGTTGTTCCGACAAGTACTCCCATATTTGACTCCCCAACTAAAAGAGCAACGGTGGACACATATATTCCAACTCCTATCCTGAAGCAAATTGGAAATTATGGTGGGTCTTTAACAGTTCCTACTGAAGTGTGGTTCGAAAACCTGGATCCCCACATGGAATCATCAGATGGATATGCAGCATGGGGACCTGGGATTGCTTATAGCAGGCTTATGAAATTTAAGACTGAGAAAAATATGTCTTTACCATCTCTTGCGACAGAATGTGATTTATGCTCTGAGTGGAAGATGACTTCACCTAACGAATTTCTGTTCCAGATTCGAGAAGATATCAGTTGGAATTCCTCTGATGGACAAGAATTCCATCGGGTAACTGCAAAAGACATTGAATACAGTTTGCAAAGACAGGGTCATGAGAACTCCCCTAACTCACATATCATCCACATGATCCATGAGATTGAAGCTATCTCTGACGATGAACTCCGAATCCAATTAGTCTGGCCAGACTCAGACTTTTTTGCCGCATTAGCGAACGGCAAAACAAAAATAGTTCCTGAATATACTATTAATTTATCCCAAACAAACCTAACCTCATATGAACCTGTCACTTCTGGGGCATGGAGTCTCAGCAACTATGATCCAATGGGAGTAGTTAGGATGAGCTCAAGGTCAGGAATAGAAGAGCCTCCATACCTAGATTCTATTCAGTTTAATTTTGTCCCAGATTCAGACGCCCGTTTAGCTGGATATAGAGTTAACCTGCTTGACCTAATTAACTTGAGTACAACAAACACTAATTCGAAAAATTTACAGGCTCGCTTACAAAATCCGGTTCCAGGCTCTGGATTGGAAATAGCTTTTAATACTACTCATCCACCATTGGATTCAAAAGATACTAGACGGCGTATCATGGCTTCAATAGATCCAAGTTCAATAATAAATGAGGCCTGGAACGGAGAAGGGTTTTTTTCATTTGGTTTTCCCTGGGCAACCCCAGCATGGTCTCCTAATCCTGAATTGTGGCAACAATATTTCTTAGATCCTGCGGTATCAACCTCAAAAATTGAGGACCAAAACCTTTCACTTACCATAACGGTAGGCGATTTCAATAGCAGGTACAAAACCTCTGTAGAATTGATATCTGAACAGATAACAAAATCCGGCTTAAATCCTACAATCAATTATGTAAATCGAAGAACTTATGCCAACCTCTGGCAAACAGGCGACTTTGAGGTATTGGCCGGCCCCACTTTCCCGCAATCAACTCCCAATGGATACTTATTACCGGTTTTACATAGTAACGGACAGTGGAACACTACCAAACACAAGGACGCCGTTTTAGACTCACTCCTAGAAAAGCAAGCAACTGAATACGATATAGCGACCAGAACAGAAATTATTCAAATTATAAACAATCATCTACTAGAACATGCTTATAGATTTATGCCAATTACGAATATCGAGAGATGGACCTGGCCGGACAGAGTAATAAATTTTTACCCAAACTTTTCTTCCAGTGAATACTCCCATTGGGGACAGGTGTGGCAAGAACCTTAGGCAAGGGTAGAAATACCGCTATCAAGGGCTGACCAAACTAATAGAGCGCATTTAACCCTAACTGGAAACTCTCTAACCTTGTACAACGCTGATAATTCACCAAGGTTTATGGCTTCCTTGTCCGCAACAACAACGTCCTTCGGTAAAGAGGCTTCCATAATTCTGGAAAACTTTTTCGACAGATCAAGCACATCAGTCAGTGTAAGGCCATTAAGAGCTTCTGAAACAATTGATCCAGCGGCCTGATTTATTGCACAACCCTCCCCCTGGAACCCTACTTCCCTGACCCTATCACTATCATCGAGGTTAATTTGAAAACGAATCTCGTCACCACAAAATGGATTTATAGCCTCACAAGATACATCGGGTAAATCAAGTACAGCAGAATTCCTTGGATTACGACAATGATCTAAAATCACCTTGTCTCGATATAAATCGTTGAGACTACCTAACGCCATCCCGGAAATACCTCATCGCCTCAAGAATTCCTTCAATCAGAACATCGACTTCTTTTTTTGTGTTATACACATAAAAACTAGCCCTAGAAGTTGCTGCAACTCCAAGACTTCTGACGAGAGGCATCGCACAGTGATGACCTGTCCTCACAGCAATACCCATCTGGTCAAGTAACGTGCCTAGGTCATGAGGATGTATATCTGGAGTATCAAAAGAAATTATGCCACCTCGTTGATCTGGGTTTCTAGGCCCGAACAACTTACCTCCTTCCTCCTCAACATCAATGAATTTATTTAATGCATATCCTGTCAGGTCTCGCTCATATTCATCAATATTCGCCATACCAATATCTTCCAAATAGTCAACTGCTACACCCAAAGCTATAGCGTCCGCTATATTAGGAGTTCCAGCTTCAAATTTCATAGGCAAATCAGCCCATGAGGCTTTCTCATAAGAAACCTCTAACACCATTTCTCCGCCTGTTAGGAAAGGCTTCATGCCTTCCAAAACATCCTTTTTCGCGTAGAGACACCCAATACCTGTGGGACCCATCATCTTATGTCCGGAAAATGCCATGAAGTCACAATCAATCTCTTTAACATCTACAACCATATGAGGCACGCTTTGAGCACCATCAACTAGGAACTTGGCCCCTCTGGCATGTGCCAAGTCACATAATTTTTTAATAGGGTTTACCGTACCTAGAGCGTTAGACATATGTACCACGGATACTAGAGCAGTCCGGTCATCAATTATAGAATCAATGTCTGATAGATCTAGCACACCTTCATTATCTAATGGTATGTACCTAATCGCAGCGTTCTTCTCCCTAGTTAATTCTTGCCAAGGAACAAGATTGCTATGATGTTCCATAGGCGTCAGAACGATATTCTCACCACTTTCCACATTTTCTCTGGCCCATGAATAAGCCACCAAATTTAAACTCTCTGATGCGTTGCGAGTCCAAATGACTGTGTCGGGATCACCAGCATTGATAAACTTGGCGACTTTCTTTCTAGCATCCTCGTACATATCAGTAGCTTCCATACTAAGAGTATGGACACCCCTATGCACGTTGGCATTAAAGTTTTCATAGTAATCGACCAGAGCTTGAATCACCTGCCGGGGTTTCTGGGTAGTTGCAGCATTGTCCATATAGACTAGCGGGTGTCCGTTGACTTCCCGACCTAAAATTGGAAAGTCATTCCTTATTTTTTGTACGTCCAACATATTTAGCTACATAGACTCCGTATTCTTTTTACAATTAGTAAAAACTATATGCTCAGAGTTATCTCACTCTTGAACAAATTCAAATCCTTCTTTGCCTTCGTCTTTTCTACGAGCTGATCGATCGTAATTGAATCAAGAATTCCAAAAACTGCGTCTTCTACGCTTCTCCATACATCTCTTTGTGCGCAGTCAGAGCAATGAACACAGAAGCTGGTGTTATCCAAACATTCGACAAGGTTTTCAGAACTATCTAGGCAATCGACTACTTTGCTAAGGCGAATTTGATCAGCAGGCATAGCCAAAGAATGTCCACCCCCAGGTCCTCTTGTGCTATTAACTAGTCCAGACTTCCGCATAGTGTGAAAAACCTGAGCTAAATAAGGTTGTGGAATAACAGCACGCCTAGAAGTATCTGCGGCCCGAACAGAGTGTCCATCCTCTCCATACATCGCCAAATCAATAAGAGCTCTGACGCCATAATCTACTTTGATGGGCACATGCATGGGATACCTCCTTTCATTTAGCTGTTAATTGACATTCTTGGCAACTGTCACTCCGTACTAATATCCCTCTCCGTGCCTTGAAGCGCAGCCTGAAGAGTGTGCCACGACAACGTGGCACACTTTATTCTCGTGGGATATTGGGCTACTCCCTTGAGTATTTCCAAATCTCCCAGTATTTCAGAATCTTTAGAACCATCACTCTTGGCGGTAATCATTTCCCTGAACGCTTCAAAAACTGTGAGTGCTTCCTCAACTGATTTACCTTTTACCCCTTCAGTCATCATAGAAGCAGAAGATTTCGAAATAGCACAGCCAACTCCCTCAAACGAAATATCCTCGACAATATCCTCCGAAACCTTTAGAAATAATGTGATCTGGTCGCCACATAGTGGGTTGAATCCCTCAGACGTTGCGGTTGAGTCAGTCATAGAACCAAAATTTCTCGGCCTCCGATTATGATCCATGACAATTTCTTGGTAGAGCTCTTGAGAGTCAAACACAGCTAAAACTCAAACTTATAACTTGGTAAGGATGTCAGAAAAGCTTCTTCCAAAAAATCTCTCAATTCAGGTATTTCTACTTTATCTATGACCTCTCCAGCAAAGCCATAAATTAGGAGCCTACTAGCCGTCTCTAAATCTATTCCCCTACTTCGCATGTAGAACAGGGTGTCGGCATCCACATTCCCGGCTGTTGCACCATGAGCACACTTAACGTCATCAGCATAAATAAACAACGCGGGTTTACTATCAACCTCAGCATCGGCAGACAAAATCAAATTTTTGTCTGACTGCACCGAGTCGGTTTTTTGAGCTGGTTTCCTAACAAGAACTGTGCCACCAAACACTGCTCTTGATTTTCCATCCAAAATCCCCTTATAAAACAGATTGCTTGTTCCGTAGGGTTTGGCGTGGTCGATGTTAATAAAATTATCCATGTGTTGATCGCCACTGGTGAAATATAAGCCCTGAAGATCGCACGAAGCATATTCTCCATCGATCAAAACATTAAGATCATAGCGACCAATATTCGCTCCTTTGAAAAAAGAACGAGAGTTAAAAACACTATTATCAGACAACTTGACCCTGCCATAACCGACATCATAGGTATGTTCAGATTCTGACAGAAACCTGTAATGGTTAACCACGGCATCTTCTTCAACAAGTATCTCTGAAACAGAATTTGTGAGGCTATAATCTCCGCCTCCCCCAACATAATTTTCGATAACTGATACTGAGCTGCCTCGACCAGCTTTTACAAAAATTCGGGGATGTGCCACCGTGCTTGGACTTCCATCGGAAAAGAAAACAACGTTTATAGGGAATTCGACAGTTTTACCTTTTTCAACTTTCAATACTATCCCGTCTTGGAGGAAAGAAGTATTTAGAGCAGCGAATCCATCGTCGCTTATATCGGTTAGAGAACCAAGGTTCTCAACGGGAATTCTTTCCTCGATCAACTCAGCCAAATTGGTTAATTCAAATTCATCTGACTGATCAGATAAATCTTTCCTATAAAAACCGTTTACGAAAACAACATTCGTCCAACTATCGCTCCAAGGAGCTACAGATTTAATAACATCAATCGAGGTATTGCTGGAGCTTGAAAGTGCAAAAGGAATCCTAGCGATGGGAGCTACGTTGGTGTACTTCCATTTCTCATTTCCCTTCCTTGTTGTCGGAAGGCCTATACCTGCAAAGGTTTCCATCGCATGACTGCGAATCGGGGAAACCCAATTATTGTCGTTTAAGGCTTGTAATTGTTTAAAATCCGAGGCGTAATGATCCACTTCAGAAGCGTTAGTTACCATTACGTCTGAACCTCTGTTCCAGTAGATTCTCTAATCCATTCGTAACCTTTTTGCTCAAGTTCCAGTGCAAGCTCAGCACCTCCAGATTTGACTATTTTGCCATCTACCAAAACATGAACATAGTCTGGTGATATATAGTCTAAGATCCTCTGATAATGAGTCACAAGTAGAACAGACTTTTGGGGACCCTTAAAGTTGTTAACACCTTCTGAAACAATCCGCAAAGCGTCTATGTCAAGTCCAGAGTCCGTTTCATCCAGTAACGCCAGTTTAGGATCTAGTAAAGCTAGTTGTAGGATTTCGTTCCTCTTCTTCTCACCCCCAGAAAACCCTTCATTTACTGATCTTTTGACCAGATCGGGATCCATCTCAACAAGTTGACGTTTTTCCTCTAAAAGCTTATCGAAGTCCCTAACACCCATCTCCTCATCCCCATTTTCCTTCCGGATAGCATCTACTGCTGCCTTCAAAAACTGCCAAGTACGAACACCGGGAAGTTCCACTGGATATTGAAAGGCTAAAAATATTCCTGCCCTGGCCCTGATTTCAGGTTCCTTTGCAAGAATATTATCCCCTTCATAAATTATTTCTCCTTCCGTCACAGAGTATCCTGGTCTGCCAGCAATAACATTGGCCAGAGTGCTCTTCCCTGAACCATTTGGACCCATAATTGCGTGCACCTCACCCACTCCCACTTCCAAATTAATTCCTTTAAGAATTTCAATGTCTTCAACAGAGGCATGCAAATTTTTTATTTCAATAAGATTATGTTTGCTCATTTATCCAACTGTACCTTCCAAACTGACTCGAAGTAATTGGGATGCTTCCATTGCAAATTCAAAAGGAAGTTCCTTGAATATACCCCGACAAAATCCATTGATAACCATATAATTCGCTTCTTCCAAATCAATACCTCTCTGTTGCAAATAGAACAACTGATCATCATTAACTTTTGATGTAGTAGCTTCATGACCCATTTGAGCAGAGGGATTGCGAACTTCTATATACGGCACCGTATGTGCCCCACATTCATCTCCGATTAGAAGAGAATCGCATTGAGTAAAATTTCTTGCGTTGTCGGCGTTAGGCAGAATCGACACTTGGCCCCTGTAAGTATTCTCAGCCTTGCCGGCCGATATTCCCTTGGCAATAATCGTACTTCGGGTATTTTTGCCAATATGGATCATCTTCGTTCCCGTATCAGCCTGTTGGTGATTGTTAACAAGTGCCACAGAATAAAATTCTCCAACAGAGTTGTCTCCCTGTAAAATCACGCTTGGATACTTCCAAGTGATAGCAGAACCAGTTTCCACCTGAGTCCAGGATATTTTAGAATTCTCTCCTCTAGCCGCTCCTCGTTTAGTGACAAAATTGAACACCCCGCCATTACCATCTTTATCTCCGGGATACCAATTTTGAAGGGTTGAGTACTTAATCTCTGCGTCTTTTAGAGCTACTAACTCAACAACCGCAGCGTGAAGTTGGTGAGTCTTCCGCATAGGAGCTGTACAACCTTCAAGATAGCTTACGTAACTTCCTTCGTCGGCGATTATCAAAGTACGTTCAAATTGACCAGAATCAACTTCATTAATTCTAAAATATGTCATCAATTCAATGGGACAACGTACACCGGGGGGCACGTAGCAAAATGAGCCATCGCTGAACACCGCCGAGTTCAAGGTCGCATAAAAATTATCGCTGTAAGGCACAACTGACCCGAGATATTTTTGTACCAACTCGGGATATTTCTGAACTGCCTCACTGATGGGGCAAAAGATAACCCCGGCTTCCTGCAACATATCTTGATACGTAGTAGCAACAGAGACACTATCCAGCACAGCGTCAACAGCGACTCCTGTGAGCTTTTTTTGCTCTTCCAACGGAATCCCCAATTTATCAAAAGCTTCTATGAGTTCTGGGTCTACCTCATCCAAACTTTCAGGAGCATCATCCTTTGACTTTGGGGCCGAGTAATAAATAATGTCCTGAAAATCTATTTCTTCAAACTGAACTTTAGCCCACTTAGGTGCCGAATCTTCCCCTTGCTTTTGCCAATGAGAAAAGGCTTTAAGACGCCACTCGAGCATCCATTCAGGTTCATTTTTCTTGGCTGAAATAAACCTGACTATATCTTCATTCAGGCCTTTAGGTGCATTATCAGATTCTATGTCAAACTCAAAACCCCATTTATATTGTTTTTCCTCTACTCCTGTCTGGCGGGAAATGACCTTTTGTTCTGTCATGGTGCGTTTGCCCTCCTTTATCTATTAAGAACTCTAGTCACTACAGCATGAAACCATCCACAAACATAACTGTAAATTGGCACAACTGCGAGATTGAGAACATTCATAGAAGTCAATTGACGTTCATAGTTGTTGAGTTAAATGGTCAACAATAACTCATAAAATATACCATCCGCCTATGTGGCAGGTCAAAAAATATGGCTGGAATTTACGCCTGACCCAAAAGCTGCACAACTACTTCACGGTATCCCACTTGCTGAGCCTTTTCCCCATCAAGTTCTACCATGAATATTCGTTGCCACTCTCCAAGAGGCATTTTCCCGTCAATAACTGGTATCGATTCGCTAGACCCAAGTGTTAGATGCTGGCAATGGGAATGTCCATTAGGACATTCATTCTCATGCATATGGACGGTACGAACATCAAAATCATTATGCCCATAGTTGGCATCAGAGGACGCTATATTATCCAACAGCTTCGTAAAATCGTCTAACAGAAGTGGTTCATTTTCCTGTATTACTATCGCAGCAGTAGTGTGCCTTGAGAACACAACTACAATTCCATTCAAAACCCCTGAAGACTCAATAAATTCCTTAATTTTATCTGTTATATCGATAAATTCTGGTGAAGTCTCAGAGCGTACTTTTAGTGTGATCGTAGAAGTCCTCATTACTGCATCGGAAACGTTCATAATTTTGCTCTAGTTATGTTCCTAATTGAATTCTGCCAAAACAGGTTCTGTTTCGGATCACTATTAATCTATTTTCAAATCAAACAACAACCATTCTAAACCTTTTTGATTTACGGTTCACAGGTCCCACTACTTATCAACAACCCTAAGCTTGTACCAAGTGTTGTTAGGGAACCGAAAGGGAATTTACTCTAGTTAGTATCTGATCCATCCTACGTGAAACAATCCTCCTACCAAGACGGAACTTAATATAGTCTGATATCCGATAGGGAGTATAAGCTACATTCGATTTCAAACTCCTGACCCGTCGGTCTACTTGATATCTAGATTGGGGAAAACTACTAGACTCCTGGGAAGTTATTCCCCTAATTATCCCAAACGGCATAGACATTTCAGAGCAAGCTAATGCCGTATAAGCGGCGTCCTGATCAATGGAATCGACTGCCAAATCTCTACCCAACCAAGTCCTCATATTACTGTTTGTGGCTATATGAGGCGCAGTCACAATAGAACCTTTGACCAGATTTCTCTCACTCTCATCAATATGTTTAAAAAGCATTTCAATAGGACCGTAGCTGGCAATCTCAAGTTCAGTCACCGAGCTTGAGGACCATAAAGCCATTTCTCCCTCAAGCTTCTTAAGATGATCACACAATACGACATTACCTATTCGAATTGTCTTATGTAGAGAGGCTGCGGTCCCAACAGATAGCACAAAAGTAATCCCAGGCATATTCCCCAGTAGTTGTGCTCCCCGATATGCTCTTTCTCCTGGAGCTCCTGTTAGCACAAGAAGCTCAGTCAACTCTGGAGATTCATAACTTATAAACCTATCGCTAGACCTTGATACCCTGAAGTCATGCTTCTTAAGGAAGCCTTGGAGTATCTTTGTATCTGAAGCCAATATACCTTTCATATTATTCTTCTAACGGTTACCTGACTAATACTCTCTTACTGCTAGAAAATGCGAAAGAACACCAAAATCGAACTTGTAACTGTCTGGCAGCATTGCATCTGAAAATGATTTGAGGGCTTCTTCCTCATATTGGTGAGCAAGACCTTGTGCATAATCTCTTGTGCCTGCCTGCTCCATAATATCTAAAACCGCCAGCACCTCTGGTTCCCCGAGAGACTGCAAAGAATATATCTCTCGCAGTCGTTCCCGACCTTTTGAATCAGCTTTATCCATGGCATGAACAATAGGAAGCGAATTCTTTTTTCTCAGGATATCAATCCCTACAGGCTTACCGGTTGATTCTTCCTGTCCCCATATACCAAGAATGTCATCTCTTATCTGAAAAACATACCCCAGGGATGTGCCCGTTCTTCGAAAAATCTCTAAAGTCCTTAAATTTTCAGTCCCCATCACAGCCCCCAGATGAAGAGAACAGCGAATTAATGCTCCAGTCTTTCTCGATATCATGGACATATACTGATTCAATGTTATGTCGATTCTCCCCTCAAAAGATATGTCCATATATTGACCCTCAATCATTTCAAGGCAAGCCTCTGTCAAAAGTTCTACCCCCTTCAAGATCCGTTCAGTGTCTTTGTCATCATTCTTCCTCATCATTTCCATTGACTGATCTGCCACTATTCTCAAAGCGTTTCCGGCCACAAGTGCCTTATTTATGCCCCACAAAGCCCAGAGAGTTGGTCTATGGTGTCTTGTCTCATCAAAATCTTCAATCTCATCATGAATTAGTGAAAAATTATGTATCAGCTCAAGAGAAGCAGCTGCTGGTAAGGCATTTCTCATATTGCCCCCAACCGCTTCACAGGCAAACAAACAAAGCGATGGTCGTAGTGATTTACCCATTACACCATTAACAGGTATTCCATCTTTATCTGACCATCCCATGCAATATCTAAGCATGTCATAAACAAATAAATGATCTTGGTCTATTCTCGCCTTAAGCGTATTTACAATGATGTCCCGATATCTATCAAGAATCTCTGGGGAAGTCATCAGTTTTTTCTCATGTTCCAATTTTGGAGAGGTCCCACGCCGCAGAATCATTACGGACTCACATATCCGATTCCCAAAGGATACTAGATCAAACTTGTCTAGTCACAATATATAATGTAACTAATAAGGCTTTTTTACTTGCTAGCCGATCAGCGCCTGTGCTATATTTTCGACTCAGAATAGTCTGTGCCTTGGGCATTGGACGAGAGACGTTTCAACCTCCATATATATGCGATAATCTGCAGGAAATATGCTCGACGAATACTTCAGACAGTACGGTGTGATCGCTATCTTTGCAGCACTAGCAGTTGCTGTCCCATCAGGAATGCTAATAATATCGTGGCTCTTATCAATATTAAAGATAAGACCTAATAACCCATCCACGGTAAAAAACAGTATTTATGAATGTGGGTTTGAAACCATCACAGAGCGATGGAGTAATTTCAATTTCCGATATTACAGTATCGCTCTTCTCTTTGTTATTTTTGATGTGGAGGTCGTCTTTTTGTTCCCTTGGGCTGCCAGCTTTGGGACAATGTCCGTGGAATTCGGAATATACGTATTCATCGAAATGGCGATTTTCATAGGAATACTAGTCTTAGGCTGGCTTTATGCATGGAAAAAGGGGTCACTCGAATGGAGCTAAATGTCTCTCAAACAGGAGAAGAATCCCCGGTGATCATACCCCTACAGGACACAACGTGGGCTTTAGATCAGGAAGAGGGAGAATATATTAATCACCTTAAATCCACACATCTAGAAGCACTGGCCGAACCTATTGTTGAGGTGCCGGATGACCTCCAGAGAAACATTGCGGTCACATCGGTGGATGCCCTCATAGGATGGGGAAGAAAGTCAGCAGTTTGGCCTCTATCATTTGGTTTAGCTTGCTGCGCTTTTGAGATGATGGCTAGTGCAATGTCACGATTTGATCTCTCCCGCTTTGGTATGGAAGTGTTTAGACCATCCCCTAGGCAAGCCGACTTAATGATAATTGCGGGAACAGTCACCTGGAAAATGGCTCCTGCTATTGAAAGAGTTTACGAACAGATGGCTGAACCAAGATGGGTAATTTCGATGGGGGTATGTGCGACAAGTGGTGGACCTTATTATGGATCCTATAGCGTGGTCCCAGGTGTCAACCATATAATTCCCGTTGATGTTTATGTGCCTGGGTGTCCTCCAAGACCAGATGCACTGCTTTACGGAATTATGCAGCTCCACGAAAAAATAAAAAGATATTCCATCAAGAAGCGGAATCAATCTTGACCAAGATCATAAGCGGAAGTGATTTAGCTTCCTCCCTTGAAGAGAAACTACCCGGTTGTATTACTGAAAGTAATGAGGTTGACGTGTGGGTATCGCCCGAGTCACTACTCCCGGTATGTGAAATTTTAAAAGACCCAGACGGACTAGACTTCTCCTACCTCACCTCCATATCCGCTGTCGACTATATAGATAGCTTTGAACTTGTTTATCACATTCTGTCTATGAGGAACAATTACAGCGGTGTCATAAAATGCCGATGCTCTAGTAAAGGAAATATCCGAGGTGAACCTACAGTTGCGTCAGTCACTGGAATCTGGAAAGGTGCTGATCTTCAAGAACGAGAAATATGGGATCTCATGGGAATAAAATTCGACGGGCATCCTAACCTGAAACGCATTCTCCTCTGGGAAGGTTTCGATGGACACCCCCTTAGAAAGGATTACCTAGGATAATCAATTGACCGGCATTAGAACTGAACCAATCACTATCAATCTTGGACCTCAGCACCCTAGTACACACGGTGTATTTAGGCTACGAGTAACTTTTGATGGGGAGGAGATCATTGACGCTGAACCAGTTTTTGGGTATCTACACAGAGGGACGGAGAAACTGGCCGAGACAAGGAATTATGTCCAAATTGTAACTCTGACCGACAGAATGGATTACCTCGCCAGCATGTCGAACAATTTGGCATACGTGAGGACTGTGGAGAAACTGGCAGATATTGAAGTTCCAGAAAGAGCACAATACATAAGGGTAATCAGTGCCGAACTTCAAAGGATTGCAAGCCATTTAATGGCAACTGGATTCCTATTAAACGATCTAGGAGCACTTGCGACTCCACTAGTTTATTGCTTCAGAGAACGTGAAAGAATTCTTGACCTCTTCGAGATGTTGTGTGGTGCAAGGATAACTCTTAGTTATATGAGGCCAGGTGGTGTATTTCAGGATGCACCGGAAGATTTTTGGCCTTCACTCGATTCTTTAATAGGAGATCTACCACATTACTTCGACGAATTAGAATCCTTAATAACATCCAATGAAATTGTGTTGGCTAGAACAAAAAACGTCGGATTACTAACTGATGAGCAAGCAATAGACAATTCAATGTCAGGCCCAAATCTTAGAGCCTCTGGTGTGAAATGGGATTTACGGAAAGCAGACCCCTACGAAATTTACGATAGAGTGAAATTCGAAGTACCTATAGGTGCTATTGGTGACACATTCGACAGGTACCTGGTTCGTATTCTGGAGATGCGAGAAAGCGTTAAAATTATTGAGCAATGCCTAGAGCAGATAGAGTCCGGCCCTATTAGGGCAAATACCCCTTTCTTCATTAGGCCACCAGCGGGAGAAGCCTATGCTGCTGTGGAAGGACCGAAAGGAGAGTTAGGGTTCTATATGGTAAGCGATGGAGGAGTAGCGCCCTACAGATGTAAGGTAAGAGCTCCATCCTTCATCAACCTCACTCCCCTTCGAGACATGTTAAAGGGCTGGAAAATGGGTGACCTGATTATCATATTTGGTTCCATCGACATCGTACTGGGAGAGGTGGATCGCTAATGAACCATTTCCCTGGATTCGTGGATTTTTATACCTTCTATGAGTTGTCCTTAAAGATTTTTCAATATTTCGGTTTCGGTGACAACGCTCAATGGATGTCATATTTGACTGCAGGGGTGATCATTTCATTCATAGTGATCAATGTCATGATTCTTTCTACAGCCTTTTACACATGGTTCGAAAGGCGCGTCCTTGGGCGATTCCAAGTGAGACGAGGGCCAAATCGGAACGGACCTTTCGGAATCTTTCAACCTTTCGCTGATGTGCTGAAACTTATAATGAAGGAGGACACCATACCGTCCGAGGCGGATAGACCCGTCTTTACGTTGGCGCCTATAGCCTTGGTAGCTCCCACTTTATTAATAATGACGGTGATTCCAATGGGAGAGAATTCCTTTTTAGGAAGCCTAAACATTGGGATACTTTTCATCGTGGGCGTTACATCAGTTAACTCCATCGCCATCTTTATGGCTGGCTGGGGTTCAAGAAATAAATATGCGATTTTGGGATCGATGCGCGGGGCGGCTATGTTGATTAGTTATGAGATTCCAATGGCCCTTGGCATAACGAGTGTATTACTAATGTCAGGCTCATTAGCAATGACCCAAATAGCGAATAGCCAAGATATTTGGTTCATAGTAGTAATGCCATTAGGATTTTTCGTGTTCATGGCAGCTGCAACCGCTGAAATCAGCAGGACACCCTTTGACCAGATAGAGGCAGAGTCAGAGCTTGGATCTGGATACAATACTGAATTCAGTGGAATAAAGTTTGCGATACTTTTCCTCGCGGAATTCATGGCTCCAATCGTAACCGCTGCTGTAGTTGCTACTCTATTTCTTGGGGGGACAAAGGGATTCGATCCAATCCCAGGTCAAATATGGTTTGCGCTGAAGATGTTCGTGGTCATTTTCGTACTATTGTGGTTTAGAGCGACATGGCCGAGACTACGAGTGGATCAAATAATGGGCTTCGCATGGAAAGGTTTGTTTGGACTAGGCATCTTCAACATATTTATCGTTGCGATTGAGATTATGATTTTCAAAACCGAAGACGGCACAATAGGCACTTCCAACATGCTGATAATGTCCGGAATAAACTGGATAATAGCAATAGTGACACTATTGGGCTTAATGCGCATTTATGGTCACAAAAAATTGGAGAGGCCAACCCCTGTTCCATCGCCTCTGGCAAACATGGGATTGGAGGTAGATTAGATATGTATGGCACTGGAATAATTAAAGGTTTGGGTATCACCATGAAAAACTTGGTTTTACCAACACGTCAATTCAATATACACCAATATCCCAATAGAAAGGCCAGTCCAGCCGATCTGGCAAAATTAGAAGAAAAAAACACTATTTCTTTCCTATTTTCAAATCCAATAAGATCCGCTAGGGCTTTAGTTGGACTGGAGACTATAGAAGAACGCTTGCCCCAACATGCTCGATTTAGAGGCGAGGAGTTCGCTTGGTACGACCAACGATGTACGGGTTGTGCAAGCTGCGCTAAATACTGCCCTTTGGGAATAATCAAGATTGTGACAGACACTAGCGGTGTTAATCTCCAGGAAGGTCAAAGTTACGACATAGAGACTTTTGACATCGATATAGGGAGGTGTATGTTCTGCGGTCTATGTGTTGAGGCATGCCCTTATGACGCTCTTCATATGGGAAGTGGATTTGAAGAAGGTACATATCGCAGAAGCGAACTCGTGATTGATGTCGAACGTCTGAGGAAAGCGGATAAGAAACCCAGCACGTGGTTTAGGCCTCAACTTACAGACAAGAGTTACGACCCCATCAAAGGGTCCGAGGCAAACTGGGATGAGGTGGGAAGGCACGAGAAACCCACGGGAGATCAGCAACGTGATAGGTGGGCTAAAAGATGATTTTAGGTGAGGGAACAGAGGGAGCGTTAATAACTGAACTAGTGTTCTGGGTAATTGCGCTATCAACTGTCGTATCAGCTATAGCGGTTGTCCAAATACGCGATCTTTTCAGGGCATCTTTATTCTTAATCGTTACTCTACTAGGGGTTGCAGGTCTCTTTATCCTTCTGAGAGCCGAATTTCTCGCAGGTGTTCAACTAATGGTTTATGTCGGAGCAATATCAGTATTAATTATATTTGCCATCCTGATGACTAGAGACCTGGAAGAAGGAAGTACCTCCCACAGTTTCAGAATTCCCGTAGCACTAGTGTCTTTGATTTTGATGGGTGTCTCTATATATGCAATCTCCAATACCGAGTGGAATATCATCGGAAGTGAAACCTTAAATCCAGATCAAATGAACCAAGCGGCTCATGTTTTTACTAATGGTATTCCTACGTTGGCAAAATTATTACTAAGAGATTTTGTTCTGGCATTCGAGGTAGTGTCTGTACTGTTACTTGCAGCTGTGCTGGGTTCGCTAGCTCTTGTGAGAGGTCGATAAATATGACCCTGGAACGTTTCCTGATAATCGGGGCAATACTTTTTGCAATCGGGCTATATGGGGCTCTATCAAAAAAACATGCGATAGCGGTTCTTATGTCCCTAGAACTCATGTTTAATGGAGTCAATGTGACAGCTGTGGCCTTGTCCCGATATACCGTGCCCAAGGCTCTGTCTGAAAACATCGAAAACGCTGCGAGTTTTCTGCTGACAGGACAGGTATTTGCAGTGTTTATCATCACAGTAGCAGCCGCAGAGGTAGCTCTAGGACTTGCGATAATAATTGCAATATATAGGTCTCGTAGCACCGTGCTCGTCACTGAAGCAGCAGACATGAAAAAGTGATGGTTAACTAGGCGATATGTGGATTGAATATATGACAGCCCCCAATCTCGCTACTGCAGAAATGTGGAAAGACGCGTTTGAAGGTGAAGGACTAGCTGCAAAAATAATGCCGGAAGGTGAAATTACCGATTGGGCAGAACAAGTTTCTTACAAAATCTACGTCCCAAAAGGCCGCGAGCACGTAGCTGACGAAATCCTAAGGAAACTTTAGAGATGGTCAACGAACAACTAATTTGGGCCATATTCTTTCTCCCACTGATCTCGTTCGGTTTAATTGCACTTATAATTAGGCCTTTTTTCAATCAAGCATCGGTAATAGCAGGACCTATAGCAGTTCTGTTTATAGGTGCATCTTTCGTAATATCGATTCTTACTTTTATTGAACGCAACATAAATGGCACCCTCACTTTAGTTGGGGATCCAATAAATTGGTTGACCATAGGAGCCTTCAAATTAGAGGTTGGCATATTACTAGATCCTCTCACCACGACGATGCTTGTTGTCGTAACTGGTGTCAGCCTCATGGTGCAAATATATTCCACTTTTTATATGAAAGATCCAGGTTCTCATCATGGGACCGAAAATCAGGGTAGCGATTCAGAACCTGCAGAACTTGGTCAACCAGTGTACGCAAGATACTTTGCCTACATGTCCCTATTCACAGCTTCGATGCTCGGGCTAGTTATGGCCTCTAACGTCGTTCAGTTATTCGTATTTTGGGAACTGGTTGGTCTTTGCTCATACCTTCTCATTGGATTCTGGTTCCATCGCCCTGCTGCTGCTGCGGCCGCCAAAAAGGCGTTCATTGTGACCAGGGTGGGAGACTTTGGATTCTTGCTTGCTCTGATGTATTTATTTTCCAAAACCTACCAAGAAAATATCAACTATTTAAACATTCAGACAATAAACGAAAATTTGCCAACATTAGTTAGTTCTGGAACCCTAGGCGCAGGGGCATTGACACTTATAGCGATAGGTTTTTTTGTTGGGGCAATAGGCAAGTCAGGACAATTCCCACTTCACACCTGGCTTCCAGATGCTATGGAAGGACCAACACCTGTAAGCGCTCTTATACACGCTGCCACCATGGTCACAGCAGGGGTATTCCTAGTTGGAAGATTCTTCCCACTATTCCAAGCCTCGCAAGACGCCATGATGGTCGTCGCACTCGTTGGTGGAATTACTGCATTATTTGCAGCAACTATGGGATTGGTTAGTAACGATATTAAACGAGTCCTCGCTTATTCAACCGTGAGTCAGCTTGGGTACATGATGCTTGCGTTAGGAATAGGAGCTTACGGAGTAGCTATATTTCATCTATTTACGCATGCCTTTTTCAAAGCGTTACTCTTCCTGGGGTCAGGCAGCGTTAACCACGCAACCGGTACTTTTGACATGCGTTTTATGGGCGGACTAAGGAAAAAAATGCCCATAACCTATATCACCTTCCTAATTGGAAGCCTAAGTCTGGCTGGTATTTTCCCGTTAGCTGGATTTTGGAGCAAAGACGAAATTTTGCTTAACGCGTTCAGATCAGGTTCGGAGGGTGGGGAAATCGTCAGCATGACAGTGTTCGTTCTAGCAATAATCGCGGTATTCATGACTGCCTTCTACATGTTCAGGGCTCTATTCATGACCTTTGAAGGGGAATTTAGAGGGGGATCGGAAAAAGATCCTGAAGCTAATCCCCATGGACCGGTACATCTGGGAGAATCACCGTTCTTGATGGTCCTTCCAATGTTAATACTGGCAATTCCAGCTGTCATTATTGGATTCATAGCAAATCCGCCTGGGGAATTGCTAGGCATAAAAGCGCATTGGATGGTGCATACACTGGACCATAGCCTGCCTGACAGCATGCATCACCTTCTGAAAGGAGAATCATTCAGCGTACCACTTGCTGCTGTCTCATCCCTTGTAGCTTTATCAGGAATTGCTTTGGCGATAGCTATGTACAAGCCAAAACCTCTCATATCGCCAGAGTCAATAGGAAAAACGTTAAGACCTATTCACACACTTCTATACAGAAAATACTACTTTGATGAACTCTACGAAGGTATTTTTGTACGTCAAATCTATTACAGGGGATTGGCACTGGCGTCAGACTGGACAGATAAAAACATTGTTGATAGAGCCGTTAACATCGTTGGATGGACAGGTGCCAATTTTGGAGGATTGATAAGGCAATTCCAAAATGGGCAAATGCAGATGTATGCCACGGTAACCTCAATAGGCATTATAGTGATTGCCGCCATATTCATTTTTGGTGATTAGGAAGTAGATTGTTAACAGAATTCTCAGGACTACTAACACTAGCAATATTTCTCCCAATAGCGGGAGCAATTGTAATTGCCCTATTCTTAAACGGAACAGTAGCTAGGGGATTCGCTCTCGCAACCACTTTAGTTGAACTATTAATAACCTCGTATATTTTCCTGCTTTACGACAAAGAGAAAGGAGGATATCAACTGGTGGAAAAATTCGAAGGGTGGATACCCTTTGATACGTTCCGGGTGGACTATTTCCTAGGCATCGACGGTCTCAGCGCACCTCTAGTACTGCTGACAGGCATTCTAGGAATTGTGGCCGTGTTCGCATCTTGGAACGTCTCCCAGAGAATGAAAGAACATTTCATGTGGCTTCTAGTTCTCCAAGGGGCCGTGATCGGTGTCTTTTGTGCTCTGGACTTTTTCCTGTTTTTCCTGTTTTGGGAACTAGAACTTATACCCATGTTCTTCCTAATTTCCATTTGGGGAACTGGTCGAAAAGAATATTCAGCAATGAAATTTGTCATTTTCACTATATTGGGTAGTGCATTTATGCTCGTTGGAATACTTGCACTTTATTTCTCTACCAATACTTTTGATATGACACTACTACCTGAAAAAATAGCAGCTGCAAATCTCATTATGCCTGCATCTGTTCTATTTTTCCTAACCATCATCGGATTCGCTATCAAGCTTCCTGTATTTCCATTCCACACCTGGTTGCCAGATGCCCACACTGACGCGCCCACAGCGGCAAGCGTAATGTTAGCTGGAATACTGTTGAAAATGGGCGGATACGGGATGTTTCGCATCTCAGCAGCGATGTTCCCAGAACAATTAGTCGATTACTCTTGGCTTCTGGCAACTCTTGGAGTCATCAATATTTTATATGGGGCCGCAATCACTATAAGGCAGACTGATCTTAAGAGGTTGATCGCATACAGCAGTGTGAGCCACATGGGATTTGTACTGCTAGGAATTGCCGCAGCGAAGGGAGGCACAGCAGAGCTGGGCCTAAATGGTGCTGCATTACAAATGTTCACTCACGGTACAATCACGGGGCTTTTATTCTTAACCGTGGGATTTATTTATGACAGAGCTCACACACGACATATACCTGATCTTGGAGGTTTAGCGGGTAGAATGCCCTTTCTTGCCGCCTCGTTATTGGTAGCAGGACTTGCTTCCCTTGGTCTACCTGGTACAAGTGGGTTTGTGGCAGAGATAACTATATTCCTAGGTAGCTTTCCAGCTTGGCATTGGTTTGCAGCACTTGCTGCAATAGGGGTTGTACTGACGGCTGGATATATCTTATGGATGATTCAGAGAGTAATGTTTGGTCCCAGACCAGCACACCATAATAACCTTACTGATGCTTCTATACCCGAAATGATTCCTATAGCGATACTAGTTGCTTCTATTTTCGTTGTGGGAATTTATCCTGCCGCAATATCAGATGTATTTAATTCAGGCCTGAACCCTATAGTTGATGGGTTAAGTGGTTACGTCACGGGGGCTAAATAGCATGAACCTCCAAGACATATATCTCATATCCCCAGAGATTGGCATAGCTATAGTCGCCGCGTTTGTAATCATAATTGACCTGTTTGTTTCCAACAAAAAAGTACTTCCCGTTGTGGCATTGGTAACTCTACTAATCCCACTATTTCTCACAATCCAACTCCACTTAGATACAGATATCGGATCCAAAACGGGTTTTTCAGGTACATTCCAAGTCGACGATTTTGCTATATTTTTCAAGTACCTGATCCTCGGATCAACTGCTATCGTAATTTTATCTTCGACTCAATATGCAAGAAGATTTGGCGGACATCAGGGTGAGTATTACGCCCTGATTCTTTTTTCGGCTGCAGGAATGATGCTCCTGGCTTCCTCGATGGAACTAATCACCCTATACATTGCGCTTGAACTCACTGCTCTGCCTTCAGCAGCGCTTGCAGCATTTATTCGCCAGCGAAAATCGGCAGAAGCCGGAATCAAATTTCTTGTGCTCAGTGCCGTCAGTTCGGCGGTATTACTCTATGGAATGGTCCTGGTTTACGGGCTCACTGGGTCCAGCCACCTTAATGAAATAGCCTCCTCCATTACTAACAACGGATTGGGCTCTAGCCCTGCTCTATTATTTGGAATCGTGCTTATTACAGCTGGTTTCGGATTCAAAATATCAGCTGTACCTTTCCAAATGTGGGCACCAGATGTTTACGAAGGAGCCCCAACACCAGTTACAGGATTTCTCTCAGTGGCGAGTAAGGCGGCAGGATTTGCGATCATATTACGAGTGTTTTATACATCTTTTGGCTTAGACAATGCCAACATTGACTGGGCCAACATGATGGCTGTTTTAAGCGCAATATCTATGTCGGTAGGAAACCTGATTGCAATTAGACAAAATAACATCAAGAGGATGTTAGCCTACAGTACCGTTGCACAAGCGGGATACCTAATGGTAGGACTAGCAGCAATAACAGCTCTACCTGGTGGAGACGATAACGCGGGACCAATAGGTGTTCTATTTTACCTGGCGGGATACGCTATGACGAATCTAGCAGCATTCAGCGTTGTGATAGCCGTTTCTAACAAAACAAACAACGACTCAATAAACTCTTTTTCTGGACTTGCGAGGAAATCTCCATTACTTGCGGGAGCTATGGCCCTAGCTATGATTTCCCTTATAGGTATACCGCCAACTGTGGGTTTTATGGCAAAAATATATTTATTTAGCGCCGCGATGGACACAGGATTGGAATGGTTAGCAATCGTCGGTGTAATTAACAGCGTAATCTCTGCCTACTATTACCTTCGAGTTGTCAAAGTGATGTTTCTTTCCAGCCCTAAAGAGAATGAAAAAGATTCAGAAACTTCTTACGGCGTTGGAGCTGTTTCTGCTGCCGTAATAGCAATGGCAGGTACATTCTTATTTGGAATATATCCTGAACCCATTTTGAGAATAGCCCACACCGCTATTGACTCTCTTATAGGCTAACAACTTAGACCCCATCCCATCTAACTTGATTGTTTGTCTATAATATTTATAGGCCTAAACACATGTTTGCTCATTCCAGCTTCAAATGTCCCTGCCCCGGTGAAGAAATATGTCTAATAGAAATAGAATAGCTTTCATTCATAATTCGCGAATGCCCGAAACTAAAGAAAAGGCACAAGAGTTCATTGATGGACTTGGCCTGAAGGATAGGGCATGGATCTCCTCAGCCGGAAATCTGCAAAATAATACATACGAGCTTGAAGATACATCCCTAGTGATAGTGGTTGGTGGTGATGGAACCATTCTCAGAGCTGTGAGAGCTACAAGCCCTTTCAATGTACCCGTCGTAGGGGTCAAGATGGGGAAGGTAGGATTCATGGCTGAACTAAGTCCTGAAGAGGCCATCTCCCAATTGCCAGAATTTATATCCTATGTATCTAAAGATGAACAATCTGAATCCGTCATCAGGGTAGAGGAACGAATGATGATCGAAGCCAAAGTTATGCCTGCTTCAGGTACCCAACCTCGTATTGCAATACACGCATTAAACGATATTACCGTTGGTACTAGCAAGGCGGCTAGACTTGTGGAGCTTGAAGCATCAGTAAACCAAGTTCACCTTACAAATTACAGAGCAGACGCTGTAATAATATCTACCGCTACAGGAAGTACAGGTTATGCCCTATCTGCTGGTGGACCTATAGTTTTCCCAGAAGCCAAAATGATGATACTACAGCCAGTGGCAGCCCATACTGGACTCAGGGACGGACTTATTCTAGCCCCAGATTCATTAATTGAACTTGAGGCTTCAGATGGATACCAAGCATCTATCAGCGCAGATGGATTTGTGGATTCAGTACTTGAGTCGGGTGAAAAAGTTATAGTCCGCAGAAGCCCTCACACTGCAAAATTTCTCAGAGCACACCAACCAGACTTCTTTTACACTGCCTTGAACATGAGGCTAGGTTTGGCCTATAGGTCACAGAGACCACCTGAAGATCCCACAACCTGACAAATCACTAATGTGAGCACGAATGCAACCAATAGAACAAGACCGAACAATTAAGTCCGAAACCAAATACGAAGGCAAAATTATTAACGTCAGGGAAGACACTATTTTGTTAGATAGTGGTGGTCAGGCCCAACGAGAAGTAGCTGAGCATCGACCTGCCGTAGCAATTCTGCCCATTGATCAAGAAAATAATGCTCTGCTGGTGAGGCAGTACAGACACCCTACGAAGCAGATGATTCTTGAGGTTCCGGCGGGATTGGTAGAGTTGGGAGAGGAACCAGATGATAGTGCCATGCGAGAGCTTCGCGAGGAGACTGGATATTCCTCTCGGAACCTGAGGCTACTTGGTGGCCTTTGGTCAAGCCCAGGATTCACCGACGAGTACCTTTATTGTTACATAGCCAAAGACCTTGTTGAAAACAGGTTGCAACCGGATGAGGATGAGGAAATAACGGTGGAAAGAATTCCATTATCTAGAGTAAATCAGTTAATAAGACTTGGAGAAATTCAAGATGCAAAGACAGTGGCACTTATTTTGATGGCCACAAACATCTTCTAATTTCAAAAAATTTGGGAAGGATCATATTATGGCCTCTTTAGAAGAAATGTTGAACCAGCTAGATGCGCTTGAGGAAGAACTCGTAATACTGGAACAAGAACTTGTTCGTATCCCCTCTGTAAATACAGGCTCTATGCCTACTGGAAATGAAACCCCTGTCTGTGATTTCATTAAAAAATGGTTTTTAAATGATGGCATCGAATCAGACATCTTGTTCAGAGATCCCAACAGAGGCAACATAATCTCTAAGCTCGAGGGAACCAGTGGAAAAACTGGCTTGATTTTTATGTCTCATACCGATGTCGTTCCCGTCGAGGATGAAAGCAAATGGACCTACCCACCCTTTAGCGCTGAAATACACGATGGCCGTATTTATGGACGCGGTGCCTCAGATTGCAAGGGATTACTTACAGCTCAGATGATGGCAATGAGGGTTTTAAAGAATAACAACGTAAGTCTCAAAGATAGTTTGGTATTAATCTCAGGAGCTGACGAGGAGCATGGCGGACGATACGGATTTGGCTGGCTCGCTGAAAACCATCCTGAAGTGTTGGATGCTCCGTTTGCGGTAAACGAAGGAGGTGGAACGCCGATCGAGGCAGCTGGGTCCTTAACATACGTACTCGGCGTTGGAGAAAAAGGTAGATTACAGGTCGAAATAGATATCAAGGGAACCAGCTCCCATGCTTCAGTTCCTTGGCAAGGCAACAACGCCTTGTATCGACTTCAAAAACTTTTGCAGAGACTGGAAGAGTACGAGCCAGAAAGAGATACAAGTACTAGTTTATTTGAGCATCTCTCTACATTTGCGATAGAGCACAAACCTTCAGCTGAAAATGTCGACGAAATTATCCTTGAACAAGAAAAACGGAACCCACGTTTTGCATCAATGCTTAAAGCACTATCTAGAATGACAATAACACCTACTATGATTAACGGTGGTATCAAATCCAACAGTGTGCCTGAGGACATTCATCTCACATGTGATGTACGAACATTACCAAATCAAAGCGAGGATTATCTGAGGCAAGAGCTGGATAAGCTAATTGAGGGTATACCTGGGATCGAATATGAAATCGACTATATGGCTGTACCAAACTCATCGGAATTTGAAACTGAACTTATGGAAAGTCTAAAGATGGCCACTCAAAAGGCATTAGACAGAGATGATATTCAATTCGTACCGGCTATTAGTACAGGGTTTACAGACTCAAGATTCACACGGCCTCTTGGGGTTATAACATATGGATTTTCTGGATCACATCCTGAAGATGATCCAATGCTGAGCAGAGCTCATGGAACCGATGAGTCAATAGGTATTAAAAGCCTGGTCAGCGGAGCAAAAGTTATGCTGCATCTGGCTTACGATCTTTTGGCAGTTAAATAGAGGATTATACGGAAAAATATTCTCCCCTTTTAGCCATCATATTACTGTTCAGTACTGCTCCTAGACCAGGACCTTTGGGCAAATAGATGTTTCCATCCCTGATAACCTCAGCAGGTTCTATAAGCTCAGACCTCCAGTCTGATTCAGACACAGCATGCTCTAAAGCCATAGAACATTCAACTGCGGCAGTTGAGTGAGCCGATGCCAGTAAAGAAACAGGTCCTGACGGACTGTGCAATGAAACTCCCGCTCCCTTAGAGCGTGCTAAGCGACCGATCCTAACGCTTTCCGAAACTCCGCCACAGTATTTTATATCTGGCATTACTATCTCCAAAGATCCACTAGACAAAAGTGCATCAAAAAAAGGTTCCCCATATCCTGATTCTCCACCTGCAACAGGCATTGATACTTTTTTTACCACATCAGAAAGTGAACGGGAATGGTCATTAGGTGAAAGAGGTTCCTCAAACCAACCAATTGAGACAGATTCAAGTTTTTCAGCAACTTGACTAGCAGTCTCAGGAGTAAACCTACTATGACAATCTATCAATACGGTTATAGACTCCCCAACAGCTCTACGAATAGACTTCACTCTTTCAATACCCATTTCCGCTGATTTCAATATCCACTCTGAGGAATCACTTGGACTCACTTCATCAAACGGGGCACATTTAATAATAGAAAACCCCCTCTTAACAGCATTTTCCGCTGCTGCCGCAAAGTCGTTTGGTGCTCTATCTGTGGAAAATAATCCTCGATTGATATTTGCATAGACTGGAACTTTCTCAATTTTTCCCCCATTAAACGTCTCGTTCAAAGATATGTCTTTCTCCATAGCTGAAAGCTGAGTAATAGCAGTTCGAACAGCGCTTATAGCAGCTGACTCCACTGACCTCCCATCCATAATATGATCAATATTGAGAATGGATTCCACATCTGATTCATCTTCAACTAATTGTTCTGACAGATAGCCAGTCATCTGATGTATTAATTTTGCTACTTCTCCCGACGAAGACCCCTTTGTAAACTCAACAACAGTTTCTAGTCCGTTCGAATTCATTACTTTGGCAAAATACCACGCTGTCTTAGGGGTAACCCTTACTTTTATAAACCTGACTTGGTCAATCTGAATATTCATATATATTTAAGAATTCAATTTTTTATAGTAGTCAGACACAAATCTCATACTGCGGGAAATTGATGCGTGTTTACCTGGGTCAGAAACTACTGAGACTAGAATTTCACTAGCCCCAGTTGCAAACAAAAAATCCAACTGCTGCGAAGCTTGGCACTCCGTACCACAAACTAAAATTGACTCGATCATCTCATCCGTCCACCCTAATTGAGCAGAATTCAAGAAGCCCGCCCTCGCAAACATATTTGAATAAAACGGTATAGTTGGAAAGTACCCTAGTCTAGATCGAACTCCTCTCTTTCCTTCACTCATATCGTCCGTTACACATAGCGCAACATGCAAAATCAGAGGAGGAGTCGGTCTCTCCGCAGCATTGGAACTCTCTTGAAGAATCGTTAATGCTTCGCCTGTCGCATAAGAATGTGGAGTTACCCAACTGATGGCACCATCTGCAAATTTTCCTGCCATTTCATAGGATTTCGGGCCCAGTGCCGAAGACATCACAGGTACGTCATCAGAAATACCAGTAAGCTCTGAATGAGCAGTGTAATAACGACCCTGAAAGGAAACACTGCCATTGTGAAGGAGAGATCTCACAATATGCATATATTCCCTGATATGAGTCATGGGACTGTGAAACCTTACTCCAAAAGTACGTTCAACCGTACTATTTATTCCGCTTCCCAATCCTAAACGGAACCTTCCCGGGGCGATAGAAGAAATCGTAGAAACTTGTTCAGCCGTTGTCACAGGATGGCGTGACCATATCCTCATTATTGAGGTCCCGAGTAAAATCTCGCTTGTTCTAGCTGCAGCGGCCGCCAACACAGACAAAGAATCTCCTGATCCTCCTCCAGAAGTCAGCCAAACCGCCGGAATACCCTCTTGTTCTGCTTCTACTATCGTATCCACTACATACTTGGAGCTAGGTCCAGATATCGCAACTCCCACTATGGTTTTTGGAAGCTTTTTATGACTCATTTAAAAACCTACCATGTAAATATGGCAAAATATAGAAACAGAGAATCTTCTGTCAGGAAAGCTCATATAAAAATTATTCTCCTCCCACCCTATTTTATACAACTATTCATGTTTAAAATCATAATTAAAACTCATTTGTATAAATTAAATGAGTGCAAGTAAAAACCACAATATAGGTAGATTGTGATAGCCATTATTGGCATATGTAGGGCAAAATGATACACTCAATTGAAATTAGGACTGTATGGAGCTATGAATGAACGGCTTGATCGTCCACGACATCCCAGAAGTTAAGCATTCGACTATGATATTGGCCTTTGCAGGGTGGCCTGACGCGGCAGAAGCTGCCACACGGGCTATCAGGTATATGGCAAGAAAATTGCCCACCAAAAAAATTATGGAAATCGATCCAGAATATTATTATGACTTCACAGTAAATAGACCCCAAACCAGGGTGAACCGCCGGAAAGAAAGAATAATAAAATGGCCAACTAATGAATTCCATAGTTATATACCACAAGACGATCCTGCAAATGCCGTCTTACTGTACGTAGGTACAGAGCCAAATCTGAAATGGAAAACATTTTCTAACACCGTCTTGGAAGCAGCCAGTAAAGTCGGAGTCGAGTTGGTTGTATCCTTAGGATCCCTTTTAGATGCAGTTCCTCACACCCGTGAAGTCAGAATAACAGGTCGCGCAAGCAATAAAGAACTCAGTAAAAAAGCTCAGTGGCTCGGTATAAAAAACTCTGGCTACCAGGGACCTACAGGTATACATTCCGCTTTTGCAGATGAATGTAACAGCAGAGAAATACCTCACGCTAACATATGGTGTCATTGTCCCCACTACGTACAAACAACCCCTAATCCAGTGGCAAGCTATGCTCTTCTTGAAAGACTCAAGAATTTAATAGATGTTGACGTCGATATGAGCGAACTCGGGTTAGCCGGGCAGGCTTTCCAAGAAGAGGTCACAAAAGCCATATCTAATCAACCAGATGTTAAATCCTATGTCACTAAGTTAGAAAATCAATATGATGAGTCTGTAGGCGAGGCAGAGGATATGCCAACTGGTACTGACATGGTGCACGAAATTGAAGAATTTTTGCGCAGCCAAAGCAGTGGTCCAGAAGGTTCGTAGAATTACGAACCAATAAAATACAGATACAGCCAAAGGCAAAACTTTAAATTTAAAGGTTCAAAACGGTTGTGAAAGTTGTCAGTCTTAGAAATTAACCCTTCATACTATAGAGACCTGTTTGCCCAATGGACCTCAACCCATAAGTCTCTCCCTGAATTCCCAAAAGATCAAAAGGAGCAACTCGTAGCACTCCATTTTGTGATGATGGCCTTCCAAGAAGGAGTCGACTACAGCGAGGAAGATTTAAATCAAGGTATCAAAGATAGAAACCTCTTTGCGACTGACCACATTCAGATCAGATCAAATTTGATAACCAACGGATTTATAAAGCGAATAAAGGACAAACAGACCGCCTCATATAGACCTTCCCGTCTATTCTTAGATAAAGCCAATTGGGATCCTGCGATCCCTGGGATTTCTTAAGTCGTTGCTAAACAATAAATATCCGCTGGAAAACAAAGTCAACATAGGAAACCTAGAACTAAGTTACCGAAACTGGGCCCCGGAAGGAAGGCAAATACTAATGCTTCATGGTCTAGCTTCCAACTCAAGGATCTGGGATCTTTTGGCTCCAATCTTAGCCAAAAACTTCTCAGTTATTGCTGTGGACCAAAGAGGACATGGAAAATCTGACAAGCCTGACACCGGCTATGATTTTGATACGGTGACAAATGACGTCGTGGGATTTATAAATGCTTTAAAGCTTAAGAACCCTATTGTTGTGGGACATTCTTGGGGAGGAAGCGTTGCACTTTGCCTAGCGACACAACGACCAGACCTCATCTCCGGCCTCTGCTTCGTAGACGGAGGCCTAATAGAAATTTCAAGAACTCCTGGTAACAGTTTAGAAAAAGCATTGGTCAACATGGCACCACCTCTATGGGAGGGAGTCTCCGCTTCGGATGTTAGAGAACGTCTAAAGAGGCGAGACTGGGGAGAGCAAGACGATACCTCAACATCAGCAAATCTTGAGGAAATTGTCATGGCGAATTTGGAGACTCATCCTGACGGAAGTATAAATGCAAGACTTTCTAGGAAGAACCACCTAGAAGTCGTAAAGGCCTTCTGGAATCACAAACCATCAAAATTATTTGAGCACATCAGATGTCCAACGTTAATCTTGTCAGCGCGAATGGGATCCGAAAATACAGATAGACAAGTTCTAAAAAATGAACTCTTAAATGAAGCTGCCCAAAAAATAGCCATTAATAAATCTATGTGGCTGGAAAACAGCATCCACGACGTACCAATCCAAAGACCGGAATTACTCGCGTCAATCCTAACGAATAATATTGAGAGCGGATTCTTCGGAGAATGAAACTAGGCAGCACCTATAACTACTGGCTTCCCTAAAAAATAGTACGGGACATTCCAGATCCCTAAAATACCTAAATCCACAACTGCCTTATTAGCATACAATTTCTTTACTATCCCTGAGGACCCGGTGCTAGGTCCACCCTTAACATTTCCCGTATATAAAACTTTTTGGCCGGGCCCAACACCCCTTGAGTTGATCACGGCTTCACATGGAAAACTTTGATCCATTTCCACAGGCAATTTAAGTTGTATCGAATTTGTCTTTTTCATTGGTATATGTCCACACTACTACTCTAGTTAAGCCTCTGAATTCGTACACTTTCCATCTATCCCCAAAAGAATTTTTATATGGGTTTAAGTGATTTATTTTAATTTTTATGGACATTTATATATTCCTACCTATGGCCACACTTTTAGAACATTTTAGAACAGAACAAGTGTTCTGTCAATCCGTGTGTGCCGGCCAAAGCGTTCATACCTATTTTTTCTTCGAATGCTACAATTCCGAGAGACGTAATCTAATGAGATCAAAAGTTTAGGAAATTTAAACCAATACGATGAGTAGTCGACTGAAAAATAAAGTGGCGATAATAACTGGTGCCGCAAAAGGACAGGGGGAGTTTGAAGCCCGACTTTTCGCTAGTGAGGGAGCCACTGTCGTTCTTTGCGATATAGATGTAGAAACTTGTGGTAAAACTGCTGAAGAAATCTCTTCTTCTGGAGGAAGTGCAGTCTCTATGACCCTGGATGTTACAAGTGAGCCTAACTGGATAGGCGTCATAGAACAAACAGTAGAATTTTTTGGAAAACTCGATATTCTCGTTAATAACGCAGGTATCTATAGTCGTGTCCCGATCGAAAACGCCTCGGTTGAGGAATTTGATCACATTTTAGAGGTGAACTTGCGCGGAGTTTTCCTTGGAACAAAGCATGCAATACCAGCTATGAGAACCTCGGGGGGAGGATCTATCATCAACATATCTTCTACCGCTGGGATCGTGGGTAATGTGGGTAGTGGAGCATATGGAGCTTCTAAGGGTGGTGTTAGGTCTTTTACAAAATATACGGCAATTCAGCATGCCTCCGAAGGAATAAGAGCAAACTCTGTACACCCTGGGCCAATCGATACTGACATGATATCTGACAATCTTTCTACCGCTGAAGGAAGAAAGTCCACTGAATCACGAATACCGATGGGCCGAGTGGGAAGCATTGAAGACGTCGCAATGGGGGTTTTATTTTTGGCTACCGATGAATCCTCATACATGACTGGGTCAGAGCTAGTCATAGACGGAGGGATGACCGCTCAATAGATCACATGTAAATTGTATTGACTAATACCGCACTTAATTTTTTAGATCATATCGATGCCTTTAAATCTTTAATAGGCTTTGCAAAACCAGCCCTATTGATTGACTTTGATGGCACCCTTTCGGAACTGACTCCGGACCCATCAGATGCCGTCATAGATCCGATGTGTCTAACTCTTCTCCAAAAACTATCTACATTTTTACCCGTCATCGCCATTGTTTCAGGAAGATCTGTTAAAGACTTACAAAGCAAAATTCAACTTAACCAAGTAGAGTTTTATGGGAATCACGGTGCAGAAAAATTCATTTCAGGAAAACTCATAGCCCAATCGAGGGCGGATATGAATTTAGATCCCATTCGTGAACTCTTGAATTTCCTGAAATCTGAAGTATCTCTGCCAGGCCTAATTTTTGAAGATAAAAGTTTTAGTGCCTCTGTCCACTACAGGCTCTCCGATAATCATGATTTAGCCAGAGCTACATTAGCTGAAGCTTTAAGTCATGCCCCACATATTCATAGACTGGAAACATTTTGGGGGAAAGAAATTCTGGAAATCCGTCTCCTCTCCGGAGTTAACAAAGGTTATGCTGTTCGAGATATATTCAAACGGTACCAACCCGAATCTATTTTATTTGTAGGAGATGACACCACTGACATAGACGGAATAGACCAATTTATTAAATTAAGGGATGCTGGGGTAGTTAAAGGACTTACTGTAGCTGTGAAATCTAAACCTACGAACAAACACCTGCTAAAAAAAGCAGACGCATATGTTGAAAACGTTGAAGGGGTAGGAAAGCTACTGGATTGGGTGCTCAAAAACTGTTCTCAAAAAGTTTAATGCTGGGATAATGACTATTACCTACTTGACATACATTTTTATGATTTGCTAGCCTGATCTAAATTGGACGATCCTCCTAGTAGCACGACAATAATGGTATTTCTTCAGAGCGATTCATACCGCTCAAGATACGCTGTTGAGTTGACTAATGACTAGGCCATTTCTCGCTAAGGATCTAACTGCCATTATCTTAGCCGCTGGTGGCGGCAGCCGCATGAAATCCCAAACACCCAAACCGCTTCACAAGGTTTGCGGAAAAGAAATTCTTAATATGATCCTGGATGCGGTAGAACTCTCTGGAATAGAATACTCAGTCACAATTGTGCCTTCGGATTATAAATTGTTCGAAATATCGGTTGGAAACAGAACACGATTTGAGGTTCAAGGACAAGCAAAAGGTACTGGTCATGCCCTGCTACAAGCGAAAAAAGCGGCCAAAAATTCCCAGTTTATATTGGTTCTAAACGGAGACATTCCCCTAATAAGCCCTGAAACTATATCGCAACTTATATCTCTCCACCAAGAAAAGGAATCAACTGCCACATTCCTTACAAACAGAAAAGATAATCCCTTAGGCTCCGGTAGGGTAATAAGAACCCATAAAGGGGCAGTGGAAGCTATAGTTGAGGAACGTGACGCAGACAGTGAAATTAAGGATGTCACTGAAGTAAATTGTGGGGTTTACTGCTTCGAAGCACCCTGGGTATGGTCAGCATTGGAATCACTTAAACCCTCCTCAACCAATGAGTTCTATATCACCGATTTGATAGCTCTAGCACTGGAACAGAATCTTCGGGTTGAAACTTTAGAAACTGACCGGCAAGAAGAGACCATCAATGTCAATGATCGGATACAACTGGCAGAGGCGGAGGCTCTCCTCCAACAAAACATTAGGGCTAAATGGATGAAGTCCGGAGTCACTTTGGTTGATCCTACGTCCACCTATATAGAGCAGGGCGTTAATATAGGTGAAGATACGTCCATACTTCCAAATACCCACATACAACAGGGATCGACTATTGGAAGAAATTGTCAGATCGGTCCAGACACTACTGTCAAAGCATCGGCAATTGGAGATAAATCAAAAGTAACGCATTCAGTTATCGAAAACGCTAGTTTGGGAACGAAAGTATCAGTGGGACCTTTTAGCCGTATTAGAGCCGGAACCGTTCTCGAAAACAATGTATATGTTGGTAATCACGCAGAGATTAAAAACAGCACCTTAGGCTCTGAAAGTAAATGTGGCCATTTCAGCTACATAGGTGATGCAATAATTGGAACAAATGTTAATCTAGGGGCCGGAACAATAACCTGCAATTATGACGGTCTCACTAAACTTAAGACAGTCATTGGAAACAATGCATTTATTGGTTCCAACACGATGCTTGTAGCCCCTGTAAATGTCGGTGAGAACGCGGTCACTGGAACAGGATCCATAGTAAATAAAAATGTCCCTGACGGAGCCAGAGCTATAGGAGCACCAGTAAGAATAATTCAAGGGGGGAGGTCATAAACGATATTGGATTTGAACATAAATAACGAAAGCCTACCAATCGTAGTGTTCATAATTTCTATTCTTTTATACTCAACGATTGGGTTTATTCAATCCGCCCTATCCTCGGTTACAAGAGAGGCAGTATACATATGGAAAAATGAAGGAAGAAATCGGGCGGAAAAATTAGAATCCCTGTTAAGAAGATTTGATCAATGCAGTTCAGCATTCTCAATATTAAAAGCTGTAACTTTAGCGTTATCAGTTGTTGCAACAAATATCTTAGTTAGTAAAGAAAGTGGCCAAGCCAATTGGGACATAACACATACGCTCCTGACCACGGCGGTAACCCTGCTTGGTCTCGCTATAGTAGAAACAATTATTAGAACTTGCGTTGGGCCGAGAGGGCCATCGATCGCAGCCAGGCTATCAGGATTCACAACATTTGTCGGAATACTCTTGAGTCCTTTAACCAGATCTCAAGAACGCATAATAGAGATCGGTTCTGCTACTACTGAAGAAGATTTAACCGTCACAAACAATTCAGACGGTATAGCAATGCGTCTAGACGAGGAAGGGGAACCGCTGGAAGAGCATGAAGTACGAATGATCAGAGGAGTATTTCAACTAGATAAAACCGTGGCTCGGGAAATAATGATCCCAAGAGTTGATATGACCTGCGCGGAAGTCTCCACCTCACTTGACCAAGTTGCAAACATAATGTTGTCGAGTGGTCACAGTAAGATCCCTGTATATAGAGACGAGTTGGACCAAATAGAGGGTATTGCACACTCTTTGGACATCTTGAGATATATGTCTGACCCTTCAAACCTGGGGCCCTCAAATCTTACTCGCTTCCTAAGACCTGTATTGTACGTCCCCGAATCCAAAACACTTGAGGATCTTCTGACCGAATTCCAGGAGAAAAGAATGCAGATGGCCATTGTGGTTGATGAATATGGGGGAGTGTCTGGATTAGCAACGGTCGAGGATTTAGTGGAAGAAATTGTGGGTGAACTACACGATGAGTTTGATCGGGGTGGCCCAAAAATTCGAAAAATTAGTGAGTCAGAATACTTTATGGACGCAGGTACGGATATAGACGATGTATCCCAAATCGTTAATGTCTCGTTTGAAGGGGATGGGTTCGACACGATTGGGGGTTTCGTTCTTCACCAACTGGGTAAAATTCCAAGCACAGGTGATAAGGTCAAGTATCAAGACATCGAAATTGAAATCCTCTCGACGACAGGCCGACGGGTTAGATCGTTACGAATAAGAAAAATCGTCGGAGACACCCAATCAAAATAACAATAACATTCTCAGAATTCCGTATATCGCCCCCACTATAACCCTTCCGACCAGATCTTCTAAACTCACTTCAGCGTTCCTGAGCTGTTCTTCAGCTCAGGAATAATTTACTACCAGCCCCAGCTTCTAACTCAAAGCGTCTTGCAAAATAATGTTGAAAAATATCATTGACCAATCACGATATTTACCAATTGTTTAGTTAAATCCTCCACATTAACGATGCGCCAGTAATTCTACGTTGCAAATGGTACTAAAAGAGCCCCCAGTCAAATTAATTTGACTGGGGGCTCTTTCTGGGACCCAAATAAATTAAATCTAATTCATGTTTACTTAGACGCAACCAAGAATGGGGCAGTAGCCTCAGAACCATCTGAGCCCATTGCAGTTAAGGTATATATACCATTCCCAAGACCAACTTTAACCTCTATCTGGAAAGCGCCATATTTATTAGCCTCAGTTCCAGCCATAATGTTCCCACCAGCCCAAAGACTTATCGCCTCCGCCTTTTTAAACCCAGAGCCGTAGGCTATTGTCGTCCCACCAGGGGACCCAGGGCCTATAGCCAAGCTTGATGAAGGAGAAGTTGCACTAGCAACGTTATCGCTTATAACGATCGGCGTGCTGGCAACGCTACCTGACCCTCCTTGGGCTTCCAGTGTGACAGCTCCGCTCGCCCTAGCAATAACATCACTGTCTTCACTGATGGACGAAAAAGTAACCTCAAAGGCTCCAGAACCATTAGCCGCAACTTGGGCACCGCGGCCGCCACCAACAATTACAGACAAGCTCTCGTCTATAACCAGCTGAATAACAACAGCCTCACCTGCCTCAAAACCACCGCCTGTGACGGTGAGTTCCCCATCCATAGTGGTGGATGAGGTGCTAGCAGAAAGACTTGCCTTAGGTACTACA
>Ga0209034_10000092_pt1 | contig 43037 bp, 35 predicted proteins | sample MarorgKNORR_S2LV_2_FD_188219 | JGI IMG/M metagenome (GOLD analysis project Ga0209034, IMG submission 188219) | Marine microbial communities from the Southern Atlantic Ocean, analyzing organic carbon cycling - 250m_A/KNORR_S2/LV (SPAdes) (version 2) | ecosystem: Environmental > Aquatic > Marine... | reverse complement strand
CGAGATAGCGAGAGGCGAGCATTCTGCTCGACGATGAGAACTGTGATTCCCTGCTCGCGAAGCGAGTCTATGCGCTCGATGATCTGCTGCTGATAGAGTGGCGAGAGGGCAGCTGTAGGCTCGTCCAACAGCAGGAATGTCGGATTAGAAATTAGAGCCCTAGAAATCGCCAGCATCTGTCGCTCTCCTCCGGACAGAGAGGCCGCTACATCGTGAACTCTGTCACGCAGGTCGGGGAACATCTCCAGAGATCTTTCGATTCTATCATTCAGAGTCGAGTTATCGAGGGAGTTTCCCCCCATCTGCAGGTTCTCCATGACTGATAGAGAAGGGAACACATTGTCTACCTGGGGGACATAGGCTATGCCATGGTTCACCAACTGATCTGTCCTCCATCCAGAGACCTCAGAACCGCGGTACTTGACTCCTCCAGAGTAGTATGTCGCGATACCGAAGATGGCCTTGATGAGAGTTGATTTTCCGCACCCATTGGGGCCGATGATAGTGACGAATTCTCCCTCATCGACATGTATGTCGATGCCATGCAGAATCTGGACTGAGCCATACCCTGCTTGGAGGTCTGTAATTTCCAATACTCTACTCATTCTAACTCCTCCTGTGGTTCTCCAGAGGCTCCGAGATAGGCTTCGATAACTTCCCTATTGCCTCTGACCTCATCAGGGGTTCCTTGCATCAGGATTTCACCCTCATTCATTACGATAATGCGGTCGACTCCTTGTCTTAGGATGAAGTCCATGTTGTGCTCGATGATAAGAATGGAAATGCCGGTCTCATTCACTATGTTCCTGAGATTGTTGAATATTTTCATGGCCAGAGGGCCGGCTACTCCTGCGACCGGTTCATCCAGTAGCAGTAGCTTCGGGTCTCCCATCATCGAGCGGCCTATGTCGACCAATTTGCTCTGGCCGCCAGATAGTTCACTGGTCAGATTCAGAGCCATGTGTGGCACCTCTAATTGATCCAATACAGAATAGGCCTTCTCCAACCTCTCTGTCTCGCTAGGGTTGGACCCAGGAGTCAGTACTGCTCTAATTTGGTCTGCAATGTTCGATCCGAACTGACCTCTAGGCGGAACCAGTAGGTTCTCGATTACCGTCATCTGACGCCATAACCTTGTGTGCTGGAAAGTCCTTGTCATACCAAGATTCTGTATCTGATCGGGGCGCAGATAGGAGACATCCTCGCCGAACATCTCGATAGATCCTGCCGTCTGCTCCAGAAGACCACTGATGCAGTTGAAGGTGGTCGACTTACCGCAACCGTTCGGACCAATTAGTCCGACGAACTCACCCTCTCCTATCTCAAAGGAAACATCGTTGACGGCCACGAGACCACCGAACTCCTTCCTCAGGCCGTCGACCTTCAACACCGAGCTCATTCCGACTCACCTCCTGAATCAGTGGGTCTCGCGGGTCTGCTCGGCACCTCTGGCAGCAAACCCTTCGGGTTGTACTTGAGTGAGAACAACATCAAGGAGCCGACCAGCATTAACTTGACATAGGCCATGTTTGCTCCCGCGATTGAGACCTCTCCTGCTAAATTTGTTACCTCTTCGATGGATTTAGCTTGCAACATCAGTGCTGTGAATGCAAATACTGCTACACCGCATAAACCGGTCTCAGCAACTCCCCTGGACCTAATTGCGATACCGATTGCGGTCAGAATCAGGAATGCCTTAGTGACAGCCCATTGATCGGTAACGATCCATTCGAACAGACTGTCAATTCTGTTTGCTGTTGAATACAGTGGCAGGTCGGGCGAGCTGGCTGCCACCAGGACATTGAATACGAATTCCATTAGTACGATAATTGATGCTCCGATAATCATACCTCGATTGTTTGCCGCCCCACCAATAACGAACGCTGCCCACACAAGGAAGGTCGATTTTGCTGGAGCCATAAATGTGGGCTCGAAGCCTGTCAACTTCCAAGCCCAGAATGCCCCTGCCAAGGCAGCTATTGCGGCTCCTAGGGCAAGACTAGAGGCCTTGTGAGTGAGGACATTGTGGCCATGGTGCTGTGCCACATCTTCGTCCTCTCTGATTGCCTTCAGTATTCTACCCCATGGAGAGGCCATAAGAGACTCAAGGAGTTGCCATACTGCGAACACACAAACTATCCCGAGCACTGCGAGTAGTAGGAAGTAGGGAGCAGGGTCACCAAGATTGAGTAAGTCGCTAACCGATGTGGCAGGAGAAGACAGCAGTACATCATCCCTGCAGTCATCGGCGCTCAGGTAGAGCGTTCCATCGCCGATATCGATATCGGATCCGCAGAACCACCACTTCTTCAGAGGCAGAGTATAGTTTCCTATACCAAGTGCTGATGCTATCGGGCCAGAACGTAGCAGAGGTTCTCCGGCCAGAAGAACTCTGACTATCTCACCCAAAGAGATAGTGACGATTGCGAAGTAATCCATACGCAGTCTCGCAGTCGGATATGCCAGAGCCCATCCAAATGCAGCAGATAGTAGAACTGCAACTATTACCGCAGGAAGAACATCCCAGCCGTAGCCATGCATCTCTTGTGGAGCAGTCAGGACGCCAACAGTGATTGCTCCAATACCGACGAAGAAGATGACACCGAAGTTTACCATCCCAGTGACGCCGGTATGGAGGTTGAGAGAGAATGCCATCAGAATGAAGATTGATAGAGTCAGCAATACATTCGACATTTGGAAAGCCTTGCTCCAAGACATCGACTCCACATCGTCGCTGATTGGCAGCCACCAGATGAACAGCAGAAGAATGAACATCAGCACACCGAAGGTAATCCACGAACCGGCAACTCCCTCTCGACCGTACAATCGCAGGCTAGTATTCCTGTTGAGAGACGAATCAGATATTTTCGAAGTCAAACGATTGAATAATTTAGTCAATCTATTCTTTATTTTCGCGACAAGTGACTTGTGCTTCCTATCCAACTCCGACCATGAGTTTCTGAGTTCAGAAAAGTTAGGTAATCTGAGCCAACCGAATGGATTACTGGAGGAAGATGGCCTTTTTTCCGGATTCAAGTCAGACCCGGAAAGCAGTTTGCTCCCCTCGTTAGCAGCATAGGCCCAAAGCAACAGTGGAATGACTGGCCAGACGAATTCCCCGATGTCTACTATCAGATTCGCTACTTGCAACTCTGTTTGCATAAGCTCAAACCATGTGGAGTCCAGTTCAGTAACTGTCTCAGAGAAATACGGAGAGTCTTCCACCAGGAGTGTTCCGTCATCTCTCCCAGTGAGATGAGCAAGATTGGTGTCTGCAAGTGGATTGTCCAAGCAGGCGTCGGCGCATGCTCCTTCTGCAAACGAATTCTTGCCGACGAACCTGCCGATTCTGTGCATCACATACGAGCCGATTGCAATGGCGGAGAAGGTAACCGTACGGTCCGGGCGGTTACGCTTCAAGTGATGGAGTCCCAATATACCGGTCGGTAGGATTGCCAGTATTCCCGCAGTCTTCCTAGATTGATCTGTCTCCGGTTTACGATTACGCAGCCTCTCAATCTTCCACTTTTCCCATGCATCCCCGATTCCCTCAGGCAATATCATCAGAATCGCTACAAGGAATATGTAGGGCATCACCGCGTCTAGAGCGGTGTAGTTCGATCTTCCTAACGGAAGGCCTATGCCAATCAGTACCGGAGATGATAACGCTCGTACGAAACCAACAATCAGCGAGCCGAAAATTGCTCCCGGTATCGAGCCTATCGTACCTAAGACGATAACAGCGAAGGAGGGCAGGAGCAGGCCGAATGCCGTCTCTGGATTGTATCGCAGGGTTATGGCGAAGACAGCGCCTCCTATTCCGGAAATGCCCGCCGAGAGGAAGGCACTGGTCAGTTGGACCTTTTCCACATTGATTCCGCTGCTGGCAGCGAGATCTGGGTTGTCTGCGACTGCTCTCATTCTTCTTCCTAGGCGAGTCTTGGTGAGGAGTAGATAGAGCAGAGTCACCGTGATGAAAACGACGACCGGTACGACTCCCTTGTAGTAGGGATAGTTCGTAGCGGCCTGTACGCATTGGGTGGTCACATCATAGATCTCAATTACAGGCTTTGATCCTTCAGTTACAATCCTAGACAGAATGGGTTCACCGGTGACTTCGTCGATTCCTGTCTGCTCGCAGTTGAACCCGGTGTATGTCTCAGCGGAATTGTATGCGCCGTCGCCATTCAAGTCGGTGAACGACTCCCCCTCATCCCAGACACCGTTGGCGATGACCGTGCTGTTCGAAAAATCTACAAATGGTTCAGCTGGAGCTAGGTCTCTATTCCCTAGATTGAGTCTAAATTTGGTGGTTGGTATCTCCCAACGCAAAGTTGGCATTCTCCAATCTGCGTCCGGCTCGAACATATTCCTTGCAGCTGTGAATCTAAGGTAGACGATGGCACGAAGGATTAGGGCAACTCCTAGAGATGCAATCATCATGACTTGTGGTGTTGCATCCCTCAGTCTGAAGCCCCGGTAAACGAGACGGTCAATTATCACACCAGCGATGCCGGTGCATAAGAATGCGATAAGTAAGGTCCAAAGAAGCAGGTACCAAGCAATCACTCCGTCTTTCGGGGCTTCGTAAATTGGGTAGTAGTACTCGCTCCAAGCCATCACTATGGCAAGGAACATCCCGATCATGAAGAATTCAGATTGGGCGAAGTTTCCATATCTCTGGACTTTGTATGTCAGAGTCAGACCGATTGCAATAGCGAGATAGGTTGAGGACCAAGTGAGTGTATTGGTCAAGATTGAGACCAAGTCGAGAGTGACTCTAGCGCTTCGGTCATCGAAATTGTGGCCCTGAAGCAGTAGATCTAGAGATAAGAATACAATCACCAGTAAGAATAGTGGAGACAGGAGGATTGCTGTATTTCTTGCGATGCTGGGTTTCACATCATCAATCAGTATCTTGATGAAAAAGAAGCCTGCTGAGATTGACTCTACCAACTGCAGTAGCCAAACCAAATCGTTTGGGAGTCCACCTCCTACAATCTTGTCAATCTGATTGAGGAGTCCCTGCCCGTTGAGCAGACCTAGATAGGCGGCATCGAACAGAATCAGGGCTGCGATAATTGACCTCCTAGTGCCCCTAGGGAGTGCCGAGAAATCGTCAATCGCCTTACGAATCATGTACCAACAGGTATACCTTCGACTAATCGACGATTAATGTTGGGGCAGTGTGGAGGGCCCATAGGCCCTCCACACTGCTTTACGTCAGTAACTGTCTCTTTCCTATTTCAGGTGAGACCGTTAGTTGGGTCCCAGTGCTGGGTGCAATCGTACGAAACGGTGTCTGCAGTAGCAGTGAACGTTCCGACGCAGTACCCTGCTCCTGGAACATCGCCGTTCTCCATGAACGTGATTTCTCCAGAAGCTCCGGCCCATGAGGATCCCGTGCCTGCGATGGCCTGGGACATTGTGATTCCCGGGTTGGCCATCATGGTGAAGGCAGCGAAAGCCATAATCGTCACAGCATCGAATGACTCTGCTGTGAAGATACCGCCTGCGCAGTCAGCATTCATCGAGCACAGGTACGCGAAGGTCAAGCTGACCTCGGACGGGGTAGCAGAGGCTGGCTTGGTGGCGATGATGCCATCCAGCAGCGACTGGTCCGTCATATCAACAGCGATTCCTGTCTCGGCTATTCCATCAGTACCGATTATCTGTCCAGCGAAGCTCTGAGCAGCCAGTTCCTCGATGATAGCGGCACCATCAGCAGCGTAGGAAACCATCACGACTGTGTCACAGCCAGCGTCCATAATGGACTGGACCTGTGACGAGAAGTCGGTCAGTGTGTCCTCGTAGCCAATCTGTGCGCAGAGGTTGTCAGCACCGTAGGAGCCGCTGAACGAGTCAGCGAGTCCAGAACCGTAGGCGTTGTTCATGTGTAGCAAAGCCACAGCAGTACCGCCGTGTGCATCGACTACAGCGTCAACAGCTTGTCCCTGCAATGCATCGCTTGGCACCACACGGAAGAAGTGTGGGTGCGTCTCAGCATCAGACAGAGCAGGTGATGTGCTAGCGTACGATATCATTGGGATACCGGCTGCGGATAGAACCGCGTTAGCACCCATTGTAGCGCCTGAGCAAGCAGCTCCGACAACACCGACAACTCCAGCGTCAACTAGGGTCTGTGCACCAGTAGCAGCGACATCGCCGCTGCAGCCAGAGTCAGCCATGACTAGCTCGAACTGTACGCCTTGGTTGTAGGCGATGGTGTTGGCTAGGCCGAGTCCGATGTAAGCGGATGCTGTGAAACCAGGTGCGTAGACCGCGATTGGTCCAGTAATTGGGTTCAGGTATCCGATCTTGACAGTAGCTCCAGCCCACGGGACGGCAGCTAGACCATCAGTAGCGGTCCACATCATGTCGCAGTTGAAGTAGTCACCATATGTTGGTACGTGGTGGAAGGTGCAGACATCGTATCCTGCTCCTCCAACATCTCCGTTGTCTAGGAAGGTGTGTGTACCACTAGCACCAGCGTAGCCGTCACCGACCATGTTGAGGTGCATTGCCATGTCGTTCCCGCCATCCATGTTGGCAGCGTGTCCGATCATCATTACAGCGTCGTATGCCTCGGACTGGAAGATACCAGTCGAGCAGACATCATCTGCAGCACAGCGGTCACCGAAGTCACCAGCGCCGGAAGCGGCTCTAGGCTTGGTAACCTGCAGGCCATTAGCGGCAGCAGGCTCAGTGTAATCGTTGAGAGCAGCCTCACCAGCGATTCCGTCAGCGCCGAAGGTCGGCACGGACAGACCCATGTAGGCCATTGTCTCGACAATCATAGCACCGTCTGCGGAGTACGACACCAGAACTACTGAGTCGCAACCAGCATCGATGACACCTTGGACGATACCAGAGTAATCTGATGTAGTGGTCTCGTCGTAACCAACCTTAGTGCATAGGAATTCTTCCCCGCCCCAGTTAGATACGAACGAGTCAGCAAGACCAGCACCATATGCGTTGATCATGTGGATCAATCCAACATTGGATACTCCACTAGCAGCGACCATGTCGTTCATTGCCTGGCCCTGGATAGCATCGCTTGGCACCACACGGAAGAAGTGTGGGTGAGCTACTGCGTCACTCAGAGCAGGTGATGTGCTCGCGTACGAGACCATTGGGATACCAGCTGCGGACAGAACTGCGTTAGCGCCCATTGAGGCACCAGAGCAGGCTGCTCCAGCGACTGCTACGACTCCAGAGTCAACTAGGGTCTGAGCAGCTGCACCAGCAACTGTACCGTCGCATCCGGAGTCCAACTCTACAAGTGAGAAGTCTCCACCAGCAGCGTTCAGGTCAGCAATCGCCTCTGCAGCCGCGAAGGTGAAGGGCGGTGCGAACTGAGATATTGGTCCGCTGATTGGGTTCAGGAATCCGATCTTGATCGAAGTATCGACCGGTGGCTCGGGTGCCTGGAACATCGGGTTTTCCGTTCCCATGTAGTGAGCTGCGATCTCGTCAACAATGGCGTCAGCCATGTCAGCGTCGAAGCCTTCCACATTACCGTCTCCGTCGTAGGACTCAAACGGAGGGTAGAACGGGTCAGTGCACAGCTTAAGATCACCAGACTCGAGGGCGCTCGTTAGAGTGCTGCCCTCAGAGGGGGTAGGGTATGCTGTAGCAGTGTCAGCCGTTGTGTCATCAGCAAGCGTCACGGCTCCATCGAACCACGCGCCATAAATGACATCGTATTCTCCAGAAGCGACGACGGCGCCGATAGCGACATCCAGAGCAGCTAGAAGCTCTCCGGAGGTCTCACGGACGGCTAGACCGAAGTTCTCATCCGAGAAGGTGACCATTAGGTCGCCCTCTAGAGACAGAACAGGTGCGTCTCCCATGGCGTAATGTACGTCGCCGTTGTTCAAAGCGGCAATGACTGAGGGGAAGTCCTCGTAAGCTGTAGTTGTCGCGTCTGCAAGGTTCTCATTAGCATACAGATCCGAGGTTGTCCCGGATTGGACACCGATGATGGTTCCAGCAGCGTTTAGCTCGCTTACATCGGAGATAGATGCAGATCCTGATCCACCGATTACACCTTGGCTACTTGTGTAGTAAGCCCTGGTGAAGTCGACGACTTGGTCTCTCGCTTCCGTCTTCGTCATCGCCGAGATGATAGCGTCGCACATCTCGCCGGCATTCAGGTTGGGGATAATGGGGTCCCAGCCAGATTCCACCCACACCGGGCCCATATCAGGGGCCAGGGTGATGGACCATACTGGGTCGTATGTACACGACCCATCATCCTCGGTAGCATCTGCGTTGTAGTTGTTCGCGTCAGCGTCCATACAACCCAGAACTGCCTCGGGCTCCGGTTCCGGTTCCTCATCATCTCCCCCTAGGCATCCGGCGAAAGCTGCCGCCAGCATACTCAGGGTAAGCATCATTGCAATTATTTTCTTATTTTCCATAACGTATTCACGTTCCAGTGCCAGCACGACGAAGTGTAGTAGTTATAGAGATTCGGTATTATTACCGTAGGTAAACCGATTAGGTAGTAAAAATGTGCTAAATTTGCTTGTTTTAGAGTATTTACAGTATGAAATATTGATAAATTTGATAGTGATAATCATTGAGTGGGTGCTTCTCCGGCGGTTATGGGCGGCGAGCCGATGGACTACGCCTCCAGTGGCGTCGACATCGATGCCGAGGGAAAGGCGATTTCCAGTCTAATTGATGCGCTTGGTAGTTCGGTGAGAAAGGCAGGACAGAAAGGCGCACCAGTTCCCCTACCCGGTGGGTTCGGAGGTATTGTTGAGTTTGGTGACTCTAGGCTCGTTCTGGCGACTGATGGAGTGGGGTCTAAACTACAATTGGCCAGTCAAACCGGGTGGTTGAGAGGAGTAGGAATCGACTGCATTGCGATGAATGTGAATGACCTCATCTGTGTGGGGGCCGAGCCGATTGCTTTTGTCGACTACATTGCGGTCCCGAAAACCGATCCGGGAGTGCACGCTGAACTGGGTCACTCACTAGCAGAGGGTTGCCGTCAGGCCCGGGTCACCTTAGCCGGCGGAGAGACAGCCACGCTACCCGGTATTGTGACTGAGTTGGACCTTTCTGGAACCGCTCTCGGCTGGTTCCCAAAGGGGGGCGAGGTAACTGGCGAAAGGTTGGAGTCTGGAGATTCTCTAATCGGGCTTCCTAGCAGTGGCATTCACTCGAATGGATACACCTTGGTGAGGGCGGTGCTTGAGAGGTCGGGACTATCTTTGGGAGAAGGGGTCCCCTTCGATTTGGAAGAGTCGGGGCGGATAGTCAGATGGCAGAATGGAGGAGTTACTCTAGGGGAGGTTTTGCTCAACCCCACCATGATTTATGTAGATCCAGTGATTGATCTGGTTCTAGCCTGCAGAGAGGGTACTGGTCCTTGCGCTCCCGAGGATATCAAGGCCATCGCCCATATTACTGGAGGAGGTCTGTCGAATCTACTACGATTGCACGAAACCCTAGGGTGGCATATCGACGATCCATTGCCAGTGCATCCTGAGTTCTCCTGGATAGCCGATGTTGGCTCAGTCAACAGTAGGGAGATGCACCGGACATTCAACATGGGGATGGGTATGGTCGTGGCAGTATCTCATGGAGTGTCTGATGATGTCACAGAGTGGTTCTCAGAAAGGTTGCCGGGTACTCGCAGAGTGGGTTCTGCTACCGACTCCGGAAAGGTCACACACGCAGATTCGAGCGTCGTCTTCGATCATTACTAGTGATTATTCAGTAGTCAATTCCTTGTGCAATAGCGCTCTCCGGTTAACATGGATGCAAACGATCTCGAGGGGTGGCCGGGCGTACTACACAGAGAGGGTCGTACCCTGTGTAGGCTGTCTCGCGACCCTAGTGAATTGGGGGCCGGGCCAGCGACCAAGGCACAGGGCGCAGTATTCCACAACCCCGCAGTCGCGGGAAGTAGGACACGAAGTGTACTGCTCCTGCAGCATTGCATAGAAGCAGGACTGATAGGGCAAGGAACAATCTATGCTCTGGATGGACTTTCTGCATCCGGACTGAGAGCAAGGAGGTGGTTGAACGAGTTGCCCTCAGAGAGTGCGAGTCGAATCAGTGCCACTATGGGAGACATGGACCCAGCAGCTCTTGACTGGGCCATGCGATGCCACGACGAGTTTCCACCTGAGCATGGAAAGGGTGTGTTACTAGCTCATCTCGGTGACCTGCGCAAGAGTGTGCTGGAGCACGGCAGGCATTGGGTAGATATAGATCCGTACGGTTCACCTCTACCCTTCCTAGACACCGCAGTTCAGTCACTGGCTAGAAGAGGGGTTTTGGAAGTCAGCGCGACGGATAGTGCGGCCCTAACTGGTTCTTCAAAAAACGCACTACTGCGGCGCTATGGGGCGCGTGTAAAGACCGATGGGCTTGCTCATGACTCTGGGCTTCGAGTATTACTTGCTAACCTAGCTAGGACTGCTGCAAGGCACGATCGTTCTGTGACGCCACTTCTCTCAGTTTGGGATTCTCATCACTTGAGGGTCTCTGCTCTGGTGACCCGTGGTGTAGGAGGTGCCAACCAGGTCGAGGAATCTCTTGGATGGAGGGTGGCGAGTCCTTCTGCCCAAGAGGTATCTACTTCGATTTCTGCTGGACTGCATCCGGAGACCTCGTTAGATTCAGAATCACTTCCTATGCATTGCTTCTTGCCTCTCAGTGTTCCCATCGACCGTGCCGACAAGCGTTTCTCCGGCCCGCTATGGACTGGTCCGCTAGGAGATACTGAGGCGATGGCATCGATGACTGAAGAGAGAGCCATTGAGATGTGCAGCACTGAGTTTGAAGATGCTGATGTCATGAAGTGGTCAGAACATGAATGTGAGAAGGAGAAGCGGATAGTTCTACGCAGCGTAAGGCACATCTCAGACGAAGCGGGGGTGATTGATGCCCCTCATCTGATACTAGTGGATGATCTAGCCAGTTGGCTTGGTTCGGGCTCCCCAGTCAGTCCCAGTGTCATGGTTGAGACACTGCGGGAAGAGGGGTACAGGGCAGCCGTATCGAGATATGGAAAGCCTGCATTCAGAACCGATGCCCCCTGGGATGCGGTAGTTTCGGCCGCTAACGATAGGTGAAAGGATGGATGAAGTTCGAGAGAAGTTGCTCTCCATGTCAGAGGCTGCATCCGAGGCAGGGATGCCTCTGGCATGGTTCGAGGAGTTGTACTCAACCGCTGACAGGGACGGTGATTGGATTCCTTGGTCAGATGGTCGTCCGAACCCACTGGTCGTAGAATGGATTGTGGGGCAGCAAGATTTCGGGCGTGCCCTAGTGGTAGGCTGTGGACTTGGAGAGGATGCTGCCTTCCTCGACCAACGCGGTTGGGATGTGACCGCTTTCGACCTCTCCCCTACAGCAATCGAATGGGCAAAGGAGATGTTTAGTGAATCTAAGGTTAACTGGTTATCTGCAGATTTGCTGGATTTGCCCGAGGAGTGGAATTCTTCATTCGATTTAGTACTGGAAGTCCATATCCTCCAGGCGATACCTGAATCCGTTCGCATGCAGGCCTCTCCGAAGCTAGCTCCTTTGGTCAGAGAAGGAGGAAATCTCGTCTGCATCGGCAGGTATCAGGCTGATGAAGAGGCAGTGGAGGGGCCCCCTTGGCCACTATCTAAGACATTCATCGAATCCGTCGGTAAGGGCCTATCATTGGAAAGTCTCGAGATTCACTCTTTACCAGACGATGAACCCGATGTTTCTCGATTCCGGGCCGTCTGGAGGGGTTAGATCTAACCTCCAATGTAAGACATCTCTACTCTGGGCAATACTGAGGTTTCGAGGGATCGTATCTCACTGTACCTGTCGTCGCGTCTTGACCAGATAGCTGCTATCGCGTCCGAGAGTGTCTGCTCATTTCCGTCGTTGTTGATTATAGCTCTCAAATCATGGCCCCCTGAGGAGAATAGGCAAGTGTGTAACCTTCCATCGGCGGACAGGCGCGCGCGGACGCAGTCACCGCAGAATGGTTTACTGACAGAGGAAATGAATCCAATTTCTCCCGAACCATCGGAATGAGCCCAGCGTCTGGCTACATCACTAGGGTTGATTGGATCAATTGGAGTCAAATCGAATCTCTTCTGGAGGAAATCTAAGATATCAGCAGAAGGAACCACTTGATCCAGTTGCCATCCGTTTGTCCTGCCCACATCCATGTACTCGATGAAGCGTACAGTAACACCAGTGCCCCTGAACCGCTCCACGAGAGGAACGACTTGGTCCTCGTTCACTCCCTTCTGTATAACGCAGTTCACCTTCACTGGAGAAAGTCCCGCACTCACAGCAGCATCGATTCCATCCAACACAGTCTCAACCGGGATGCTACTATCGGTCATCTGGGCGTGGGTCTTGGGGTCAAGCGCATCGAGGCTTACTGTGACTCTGTCAAGTCCTGCTTCGGCAAGCCTCTCGGCCTGACCAGCGAGTAGCGATGCATTGGTAGTCAGAGCGACCTCTACACCACTGCCCTTCAAGCTCGAGACTAATTCTTCCAGATTAGGCCTCAGCAGCGGCTCGCCTCCGGTAATCCTGACCTTTTCCAGACCCACGGGCTTGCATGCATCTACCACTTTCTGTATCTCATCGAACGAAAGGTAAGCCCTCCGGGGGAGGAATGTATGGTCCTCTCCGAAGCGTTCTCTGGGCATACAGTACCTGCATCTGAAGTTGCATCTGTCGGTGACTGATATTCTCAGATCCTTCAATGACCTGCCAAGAGTGTCCATTACTGAATCGGTCACAGTCTCGCGTAGCAAGCATCGATGATGAGGGTTGCCCGCGCTCGGACAGGTTGAATAGAGGGGATGCTCACGAGACAATGGGGACTATGCTAAACATCACTGAGAAGGCCCAAGAGATGCTTGGGCAGTTTGCCGAATCGGCGGACGAAGGAGTAGAATTGATTCTCAGGGTCGAAATTGTCGGCAGGGGCCCTAAGGGATTCCAGTACGATTTGCAGTTCGTGAGTCGTGAAGACGGAAAGGAAGAGGATCTCGAATTGGATGTGGATGGCATGCCAGTCCTAGTTGCGGCTAGGAGCGTTCAGTATCTTGAGGGGACTACACTCGACTACAAGGAGACCTTGATGGGAGGAGGTTTCAGTTTCGAAAATCCCAATCCACTCTGGGTTGATGAGTTGTCGAAAGCCGTTGCAGAAATTATTGCAAGTGAAGTCAATCCTGTTGTTGCCTCGCACGGTGGCCATGTCGACCTAATTGGAGTGGACGATGGTAAGGCAATCATCGCTTTTGGCGGAGGATGTCAGGGCTGCGGCATGGTGGATGTTACTCTCAAGCAGGGTGTTGAGGTCATGATCAAAGACAATGTTCCAGGTATTTCAGAGGTCATCGATGCGACCGATCACGCAGCAGGTACTAATCCATTCTACTGATTAGAAGACCATTGGCACATCGTCTTCGTCATCATTCGAATCAGGTGCAGGGAGAGCCATCGAATTTGCTCGCTCAAACGCTTCTCTGACTTTCTCCTCTATGTTTCGAGCATCATCGAGCAGCCCCTGTACGGGTATCTCCCTATCCATCAGCTCACTGAGTCCTTCAACGGCGATGAGCGCAGCTCTGGCGTCGGGGTACATTGGATTGCACTCTGCCAATAGGGCGGTCACATCTAGTCCCCTGCGCTCACCCTCTGCAATTAGATAACCTGCTATTCCGGCGACAATGCCTTGCTGAATTTGCTGAATCCCAGCGCCGTCGAGTTGGTCTCTGCTAGTTGCGGTTGATGCAACACCCCACAAATCACTGTCCTCTTTGATTCCTAAATCGTTACTCACAACTCCGTCAATGACGATGAGTCGATCGAATCCTCCCTTAGTGAACCACTCAATTACTGTCTCTCCAAAGTAGACATCATTCTCACTAGGAAACTGTATCTCGGAGGTGAACACACCGAGTCTCTCTCCCTGGTATACCCTGACCGGATGCTTTGGAATCGAATCATGAATCAATGCGATTGCGGGGAACTTTGGGTGCATGACTGTCCCCATTGGACTCAGTTCGAGTGTCTTAATCAGGTGCGAGGTGGCAATCACGCCGACTGAGCCGACAGTTGAGAATCCACAGATTGCAGTCCCGCCTAGCGTATCGGGGTCCGCATCGGCGTGTAGGACGAGGGGATATGCCCCGCTCGTGTACTCCTCCATGGGGTTGCCCCCTAATCGGGGATTATTGAAACCCACGACAGAGGAGTTCGTGAATCCTAGTGATTCACACCTGGATAAGTTAAGGAATACAGCGACAAATTAACACCGATGAAGCGTTGCGGAACCTGTGAGTGAGACTGGGAGTAGCGGAATTGGGCGAATCTACATCAAAGCGGGTAGTGAGGAGATAGACCTCTCTGGATCGGCGAGAGAGGTAAGCGATGCTTGGCTCAACATCACCAAGCAGGATACTTGGCAGTCCACCATGTCCAGAATCAGGATGGCTCGTCAGGAAGCGATTAACCAGGCCATGGAGATAGTGGTCAAATCTGGAATTCCTGAGAGAGGTTCTGCCTTCAGGCGTCTGCTGGACACATGCGGGGTGGAGAAGAAAGGAGATATTATCCTAGCAGCCATACACTATCTTAGATCAGTTGAGAGAGAAAGTGACACCCCTCCCAGAGATGTCAGGAGACTTATTGCCCAGAGTGGGAAATGGGATGAGGATGAAGTAGAGAAGTGGAATCTATCACTATACATCAACAGGATGCTGGATGGGTCTTCTCCGCTCTTGGAGTATCCTGAGGGTAAGAATAGAAAGAATCGTTTCGTGGTTTTGACTAATGATGGCGTTGACCATCTTGAGAGCATGTCTCTGTGAGGAGTAACATGACGAAGGATCTGTCCTATACCTCTCATGTAGGTAAGAATCTCAGAGAGGCTGATCTGTCTGATACTGACTTGCGAAGAGCAATTTTTGACGGTGCTGACCTAGAGGGCGCTGACCTATCTGGAAGTGACTTGAGGGGGGCTTCGCTAAAGCGAGCTAACCTGAAGAAGGCGGCTTTGGATAGAGCTGATCTTAGAGGAGCTAGGATGATCAAGGCAAATCTAGGTCTGTCTAATTTGCAAGGAGCTCGTCTAGACGGCGCGGATATGAGAGGAATAAGAGGAAAGTACGCAGTTTGGAGGGATGCTAACTGGTGGGATGCTAATCTCGATGACTCCCTGCGTAACTCGCTATCGAAGAAATGGCCTCAGAAGTAATCACTCAGGGGTGAGTTTTGCTAGCCCCTCTCTCATCCAATCTGGCACTATCATCTTACTCTGCACCTCACTCATATCGGTGCATACTGTGACTTGATCAGAGGTCCAACATAATACCCCATCTTGGTTACGGAATTCATACCTCCAGGTAATCGAGGTGTTTCCGACCTTAGGCACCGTCAATGTGCATTGGATGGTATCCCCATAAGCGACTGGGTGAAGGAACTGGGTATCGCTGTGGACTAGTGGGAAGGCAATCATGTGCTCTGAAAGAATGGTGTTGTAGTGCATACCGCAGGAGTACTCCCAAGACTCCTCGTAGAATCGGTGCGCTAGGTCCCAAAATCGAGGGTAGTAGACTATCTTGGCCAGATCGACCATGGGGAAGTCAACGCGTCTCTCTGAGACGAAGGCCATGGTACTCCCGGGGCGCTCCCGTTGAAGGCTGTTATGGAAGGCCTACTGGCCTCTCACATGAGAAAGCATCCACTCCATTACAACAGGATCTGAATAGATTGAGAACCATCCTCCGTGCTCGCCACCGATAACGGTGTGAAATTCTATCTCAGCACCTAGATCTTGCAGTTCTTGGGCCATCTGCGATGCCAAATCGTACGAAGATGTGTTGTCGGAATCTCCATGACTCATCCATATCGGCAGATGAGCGACTTCTTCAGCCAGAGGCAAGTAAGAATAGGGGGTATGATGAGGGGATAGCGGCATAATCGCAGCGAAGTAATCGGGTAATTCAGCAGCCACGATGAATGTACCTCTTCCACCCATGCTCAAGCCTGTCAAGTAGACTCTGTCATCATCAACAGACATTTGGGTCTTGACATCCTCAAGCACATCGAGTACCTTCTTGGGATTCCAATCCATCTGTAACTTAGATGGCCTTACGATAATGTACGAGTCATTCTGGGGAATATGGAAGTTATTGGTCAGGAAGTTAGTGAAGAACCAATCATTAGTTACTCCTCCATGTAGGAATATGAAAATGGGGTACTGTTTACTATCATTGTAATCGCTAGGTGGTCTGACTGAGTATGTGTAACCGCACATCCAGTCCAGTCTTGTGTCCACTATTGCCTCAGTATCATCAACGGGGGGAGCGTAACTAATCTGAGTTAATCCTTCGATATCATTCCATTTCCCAGACTGTAATTCTGGCCAGTTCTCTGGATTAGCAGTAGAGTTCATTCCTTGTGAGGCGGTAATGTTGCAAGAAGGGATGTAAGTTGGTTCGGGTTCCTGCTCCTCTTCTTCGGGTCTTTCCTCCGAGAAGGAGCAGTTGCGTGTTTGCTCGTCCCAAGTTCCACCTCTTTCCTCGCAATCCTCTTGGTTAATCTCAGACTCTTCTGGTGTTTCCTCTTCCGTGGCGCAATAGAACTCTCCCTCCCGATCTGGAGTTTCGGACCACGAGCCTCCGCGTTCCTCGCAATCCTCTTGTGAGATTTGTTCTACATCATCGCCTTCATCTCGATTTTGGTCCTCCAAATTAGGCTCCGTAATCATGTCTTCTTCTAGATCCGTGATGTCTTCACTAACACAGCCCGCGAGAGCGGCGGAAAAGAGTAGTAGAGTCACGAAAACTGCTGCTCGCATAGTTGTGGATTCCACAATTCGGTTATCTAGTCTCGTATGCCATCAGCATAGCAGAATGGTGGCGGACCCACCGCGATTCGAACACGGGTTACAAGCTCCGCAAGCTCATGTGATATCCAGGCTACACTATGGGTCCAGCACGTTTTCGACCGAAGACTTCTGTTTAACCCCGACGGTGCAGAAAATCACATCGAAAGCGGGAGAACTGTCTTCCAGCGTGGCTCTGCTAGTTTCTTGGCATTAGGTGCAATCCTCGTGTTCTCGGTCTTATGAGTCAGAACTCCATGCATACCTTCGACTGAGAACTTGACACGTAACTCAAGTAACCTATCGCGTTCGGCGGTAGTCATCTGCTCTGCGTCAAGTTCGACTGATGTTGCGGATTCATCATCGCCCTCGTTGTGCAAGCTCAGGATACTTCCATCTATTGCAACTCTAGGTGAGAAATCGTAGTCCTTCGGGTCATTCATACGAACATTCGCATCGATGATTAGTCTGTCTCTGATGGAGACCTTGGTAATCTCGATTGACCTGACCATGTATCGGCATCGGAGTTGAGTTCAAAGCCCTTCGCACGTGGAGAAGAGGAGGTTTACACACCTATCTCGCTGACTCTAGGAATAAGAATAACGAATTCGATGACCAGTTTCCACTCGTTCCCTTGGTCTGGGTCGACATCGTCCACCGGCAGGTCGGGGTCGCACTCATCGGCAGTAATCGTCCAGAACCATGTCCCTTGACCGAATCTCTCGCCTGGCTCATTCAACAATGCCTCAACTAATCCCTCAGATGAGTCGGCGGTGACGGTGTAATCGCTATCAGGAATCGAGTTCATGTTGGATCTGTCTATGCTGGCACTGGCGTTCTCGGTAACATTGTCATGAGTGGTTGACGCGAAGGTGCTCCAGCCAGTCTCAGGTATATTCAGAGAAAGGGTGAAGTTATCTTCAGGCCACATGATTGGTAGCAGGTCTCTGGCTAAAGTGAGTGTCGCATTGACCTGAATGATTCGAGCCCCTTCTCCGGGCTCATGACTCAATTCGTAGCTCTGACCTTGCTCCAAGTATCCTGACCACTCGAATTCCAGATGCTGCTCCTCCCAGACGACCATGAAATTTCTCGATACCACCATCAGACTCCAAATCTGAGTGTTCATGGCCCCCTTGTCATCAATCACCGACACCGAACCAGTCCTGTTGCCTGATGTCTCGTAAACTAAATCCACGAACGATGATGAAGAATCTGCATCGTTTGTCTTGTCCCCATCTGCATCTGAATCCACGCCATGATCGAAGTCCCACAGGAACTCAATTGCGGCCCCCTCTGGATCGGTCGATGAACTAGCATCTAGCCTTGCAGGCTCTCCGGCTCTCACAAATGTGGGCATCTCGAGGATGATAGTTGGTTGGGAATTGACGAATACGCTGACTGAAGCCCTATCAACCTCGCCGTTATCGTTGACTACGGTGACTTCAACTTCGTAGTTCCCAGCTACATCAAAGGTGTGACTGACTATGCCTTGCTTAGTAGTCCTGCTATCTCCATCGCCGAAATCCCACCGGAACTCATCAATGTAGGTCGGATCGGGTGAAGAGGAATCTCTCGCATCGAAGTTCACGGTCTCGCCGATGTTTATCTCTTGCAGATCTGCGCTGACTCTAGCATTAGGAGTAGTGGAGCTGAGACCCGAGCAACCGACTAGGCTAGCAGAGAGCAGCATCAGGACTAGTGCGGTTGGCAAACACCTCCGGCTAGATGCCATGTCTGACCTCCTCAACTGCTCCCTCATAGGGCTGTTGCAGGACAGAGTGGTCGTTAGATGATTACGAGAGTTCATGGACGGTGACGGTGAATGATGGGGTATGTCAGGCACCCTGCTAACAGGTTACAGGGTTCTCGGGTTCGACCTAGAGACCACAGGGTTTGATCACAGGAAGGACAGGATAGTCCAGTACGCCCTCGTTGGTAGTGATACTGATGGCAGACACATCAATCTTCAATCTCTCGTCAATCCCAGAGTCAAGATACCACCTGAGACAACCAGGGTGCATGGGATTACCAATGACGATGTCAGAGGGATGGGTGAGTTTTCTGAGCATGTGAATGAGATTAGTTCGTTGGTTGATGGTTCAATCATTGTAGGACACAATGTCCTACAGTTTGACTGGCGTTTCCTCGAAGTGGAGTGCATCCGGGCTGGGGTGGAGGCCCCAATACCTAAGGGAATGATTGACACATTGGTTCTAGCACGCAGACTTAGAATTCCAGGTAGACACGCTCTAGGACACCTCTGCGCAAGGTTCGGAATAGAGATGAGCAGAAGTCATCAGGCAGATGCAGACGCCGGAGCAACCCTGTTGCTGCTATGGAGGATGATGCAGGCATATCCAGACAGGTTTACTGGTAGCATTGATGATCTGTTGGACTCATTCTCTGATTGATTTCAATAGAGGAGTCCAAGGCAGCACCTCACACCAATCTCCCATATGCACTATCTTGCCGTCAACCCTTGCGCTGCCGAGGAAGATTGGTCCCTCATGGCCTGACTCAATCAGTTCCTGCATTTGAGTGAGGGCTTGGTCTCGCAATATCGCTCCGAATCTGTGATCAGAAGCGGCTAACTCACCGTCGACACCCACTGGTGGCATTCGCTGGAATAATGCTGCTCCCGATTCCGGGTCGAACCTGATGGTGCTAACAACCTCGTCTCTGAACATAGCTCCAGGAGAGAGCAATCCATCTCTTCGAGCAACCCACCAAGAAGGGCACCATGCCTTCCATTCACAGAAACCGCATTGCATCTCACCTGGTGTCGACTCCAGAGGAGTCGGGGACGGCCTCATACCCTCCCATGCCTCGAGGGCATCGGCAAGCACCGATGGCCCCTCTGCTCTGTGAATCGTCTGATTGGAGGAATACCAGCCCTCTGCGTGAACAGGAGGATGATCTGGGTTGTTTTCCTTCAGGAGATCGCGATAGAACCTCAGTTGTCGGCTGACTTTCTCGTTCAGCTTCTGCTTTGGTGGATTACCAGTCTTCAAATCAGCGACAATCCAGCCCTTGGAAATCCCGTTCTCATCCATATCAGCAACTAGGAGATCGAGTCTGCCCATGAGTCTGCCATCCTCAGATTTGAGGGTGCCCTCGTTGGCGAGTACAATGCTCTGTACGCTCCTCCATTGCTCCACGGTGACCTCGGAGAGAGCGACTTTGCCGATGTTAGACTTGGAGAATAGTATGTTCAGGGCTCCTACAAGACCGTCGTGGGCCTTGGTAATCATCTCGTCCTTCCACCGGGGATGACGCGGTGTGGCTAGGAATGTGTCCCTCTCTGCTATCCAGTGCCTGTCCAACACCGCCTTTGCGGTTGGGGGAAGCCAACCCGTTTCGTCGCCGTCTTTCGAAGACAGGTCTAGGTTGCACAGGTCCTCGACGGAGTTGTGGACAGCAGTTCCCATGGCAGCGGGCATACTGGCCTTCCTAGGCAACCGCTGACGAGATAACCAGTACTTCCGAGGACAATCGTCGTAGCGACTCCACGAGGACGGTGAGAGTTGGTGAGCGGTGAAACCTTCGTCCACTTCATCCACCCCGATGAGGCACCGGGAGTCACAACGATTAACTCCATCGTCTAATCAATCAGCCTCATGGTCGAGGGTCCTAGGGTAGAAGTCGATGCTGAATTGAACGCAAGCGGTGCTCTGGTTGTCAGTTGCTTTCCTTCAATTGGTTTCGTAAGCAGCATCGTGGCTCACTACCTTGTCGACAAGTTGGAGTTGGAACTAGTCGGAGGGGTGAGGCATCCGAAACTGCCTCCTGTTTGTCTAGTGCAAGAAGGTAAGCCACTGCCGCCGATGAGATTCTACTCTGGAGAGCCGGTTTGCAACATGGAGAGGTGCGACAAGATCATCTTGATTGCCTCAGAAATCCAAGTCACGCCCGAGTTGAATCTACCACTAGCTGACACCCTTCTAGACTGGTGCAAAGAAGAGGGAGTTGGTGCTACTCTCCTGATTGATTCCTATGCGCAGGGAATAGGCCAGCAGCATTCCATCTTTGATGATGACCAGACCAATGAGACGATTCTGGGTATAGGCTCGACGGACGCGTCCCACAAGACTCTCAAGGATCTCGGTGTTCCACTTTTGAAGCAAGGAGTTGTTGGCGGCATTACAGGTGTGATGATGGGGGAAAGTCGGCGCAGAGGGGTCGATGTGATGGCCATTCTCGCTGAGTCTGAGGGTTCGATTGGTGGTGGCCTTCCCGATGCCCGGGCAGCAGCTCGTATTATCGAGTGTTTGGACGATTTGATTCCTGCGGTACATCTGGATCCTGAGCCTCTGCTTGAGGAGGCTCAGAGAATAGAGGGGGAAATCCGCGAGATGATGGCTGTTCACCTCAATCCACCAGCCGATAGCGGTGACTCGCTGGGCTCGATGTACGGTTAGAAGTCACCCAAGGTGCTCTGCCTCTCTGACGGTGGGTCAAGACCGATTATCTCTGAGAGTTCAATTTCATTCAGTACACTCACACCCATTCTGTTCGCTTTATCCAGTTTGGAGCCAGAGGAGTCTCCGGCAACTAGGAAATCCAGTTTGCCAGAGACGGAGGACACCACTTTACCACCCATCGACTTGATTGACAGAGCAATCTCCTTCCTAGGTCTCGAGAGAGTTCCGGTAATACAGAATGTCTGCCCTTCCAATGGCCCGGTACTGGTAGTTGCAGCCTCATCCGAGATGTCTAATTCGCTACTGAGTGCCGATACAACCTCGGTGCGGGCATAAAGGCCCTCTAGCAACAGCCTAGCAACGGTCTCTCCGACTCTCTCTATCGAGATTAGCCGAGAAATTGCCTCGTTGTACTTCAGTGGGGCCCCGTCCTCATCTTGACCTGGTTCCTCATCCATCCCATTAACCAATTCGAGCAGGTTCTCGAGGCTGCCTATTTCGGTTGCAATTGAACTGGCTATCTCGGGTCCGATTCTAGGCATACCTAGAGCGGCTAGGAATGTGCTGAGAGACATGCTGCGACTTGCTTCAAGTTCGTCGATTACATTGCCTGCAGATCTCTCGGCCATCCTCTCCAGTCCGGCTATATCGTCTAAGGACAGGCTGTAGAGATCTGCTAGTGAGTTGACCAAACCTGTCGAGCATAGTTGCTCGGCGAGTTTCTCTCCGATACCGTCCATCTCCAGATGGCGGCACCAGTACAGGATAGTGCGCTCCAATCGAGATGGGCAATTTAGATCCATACATCGTATGAATGCGCCGTCCTCGACTAGGTCAGAGGAGCATCTTGGGCAGTGCGTGGGTATGGTGATTGTGGCCCTTACAGGGAGAGGTTCGTCGAAAGGCGTACCATCAGCGTGCTTCCTGCCGCTCAAATCGGATTCTTGAGCCGTCCCTAGGACCTCGGTAATCTTCGGAATGACATCTCCTCTCCGAACTACTCTGACGCGATCTCCCAGCATGATTCCTAACCTCTCAACCTCGCCCTTGTTATGCAGCGTTGTGCTCTCTACGGTAACTCCTGATACGGCCACAGGTGCAACCTTAGAAACAGGAGTGACATTACCAGTCCTGCCCGTCTGCCATTCTACATCCATCAGGACGCTGATAGCTTCCTCGGGGGGGAACTTCCACGCCAAAGCCCAACGGGGGTGATGCGCGGTCATCCCGAGTAAATCTCTCTTACTCAGAAGGTCCAGTTTGATTACTATTCCATCAATCTCCCAGTCAGCATCATCCCTGTTCTCAGTCCATCTATCCACGACCGTCATAATCTGAGCGGTCGTAGCTTGGGAGTCAGAACCTCCCACAACCTCATTCCCTGCGACCTCGATCCCAATCTCTTGGAGCCATGTGATGAATTCGGAGTCGAACTCGAAAGTTGGGGGTTCTGGGCTGTCAGGGTGTTTGTCTACATCTCTCGGAAACTCAGCCCCATATGCTAGGAATATCAGATCCTCAGCTTTGCCCTTGCCAGCCTCAGTATGCTTCTGTCTGAGTGAACCGGCGGCGAGATTCCTTGGATTAGGTGCAACATCGGAATACCTGTTCCTGAATGTCGCTAGTGGCATGACAACCTCTCCTCTGATGTGGCAGTCTCCGTCCCAATCCAGTGATTCAGGAATGTTTGGTATTCTTCGAGCGTTCGCAGTGATATCCTCCCCTCTAGTACCACTGCCGCGTGTAGCTGCGCGGACTAGTCTGCCTCTGCGATATTCCAGTGAGAGTGCTGACCCATCTAACTTCGGCTGACAGACGAACCTGTTGCCTTGGGCGGTGGTCTCCGCTACAAAGTGAGTGACTTCTCCTTCTGTGTTCGACTTGTCAAGGCTGAGCATAGGGAACAGGTGCTCAACTTTGGTTGATCCCGGAGGAGGGTCCGAACCTACCTTATGCAGTTGCGGGTGATCTGGTGAAAGGGACTTGAGTTCATCCCACAGAGTATCGAACTCAGCATCAGAAATCTTAGGTCTAGCCTCGTTGTAGTAGAGGTGAGAATGGTGTGAAATTTGCTCTGCGAGCCACTCCACCAGAACCTGCTCGCTGGCTCCGCTCGGACGCTCCGCTGCCATGGTACTCGAAGTAGTGCAGATGCCTTCAACCTGCGGATAGGAGTCCTTTGGACTCCTGTAATCTAGCCTCTGAGAGAAATGGTGGGCCTGCCAGGATTTGAACCTGGGTCGCGCGACCCCCAGCCGCGAAGTATAGGCCAAACTAACCTACAGGCCCCTTGGGCTCTCAAAGCGAGAAAGTGGTCGGTCAAAGCCCTGTCGGACTCTCAAATTTCCCTAGCGATACTGAAAGGAGCGACCTCGTCCACTAGATCGACATGGCCGACAAACATCCTTCTGCAGCAATACCTCTCCAAACCTAGATCATCTAGGGCTTGATCTGAGTCTCCACCGGCCTCTACGGCTTCCTTGTACTGCTCATAGACATGAGCGATTACCTTTCCACAACTCCAACATCTGACTGGTATAAGCATGTAATCACCTGTACGACTTCTGCCACTTCTTGCGAGCGCCACGCCCCATTTGATGCTTGGGTTCCTTCCTACGGGGGTCGTTCACTAGCAGACTACGGTCGAATCTGATGTACTCATCACGGAGTTCCTCGTCGTCACCCTCTGCGCCCCCGTTCCACTTCACAAGACCGCGTGCGATTGCTGTACGGATAGCGTCGACCTGTCCCATCTGGCCGCCACCTTGGACATCAACCACCACATCAGCATCAGCTAGGCGATTCATCGCCTCTGCGATTTGAACTGGTTCGATGGCTTTGCGCCTAGCCAGTTCGGGCTCCATGATGTGGATGGGTTTGCTGTTCACTCTGACGCGTCCCTTGCCCTTGCGGACAGTGGCGCGGGCGATTGCGGTTTTGCGCTTGCCGCTGGTGTTTACGGAAACCTTACGCTTGGATTTGCGTGGCATACTCACTCACCTTCCCATCGAGTTGCATCGGCACCCAGTGATGAGCTTATCTCGCCCAGACGGACGAACTTGAGGGGGAGGGGTCGCTCAATTGAATCAGTCTCTCCCCATGCGTGCCCCTCAGGCAACTCTTCCTCGGAGATGTTTGTCGGCCGACCAATCAGTATTCTCAAATCTCGCAAAGCACCCCTACCGCTGCTATTCTTCTGATAAGGAAGCATGCCACGGACGGTTCGCTTGAGTATTTGGTCCGGCATACGGGGGAAGAATGGGCCCTTTCTCGCATGGTTGAGTTTGTATTTATGGTCATATCTAGACAGGACTTGAGTCCTAGGTCCAGAGACTATTGCATGCTCCGCATTGTAGATTATGACTCGTTGCTCGCGCCCATCCTTTCGGGCTGAAATCAACTGCTTGGCTACATGGCTGGCAAGGCGGCCGAGAATTTTGTCTCTAGCATCGTAAACAAGTGTTCCAGCCTCAGCCAAGTATCCTCACCCCCTTTCCATTCGGGTTCTCTTTCATTAGTTCGCGGATGGTCATCACTCGACCTCCGGCTGCTTCTATCTTCAAGCGGGCTCCAGTACTAACACTGTATGCGGCGACGCTTGGCTTACCCGAGATCTCTCCGCTGCCCAGAAGCTTGCCAGGGACGAGGACTGTATCCTCATCGGCGGCGTGCCTTGACAGTCGGCTTAGGTTCGGTTCTGCCCAATTGCTACGGCTTCTCTCGAGCCTAGCAGCTACGTCTCGCCACAGTGCTGAACCGGATGACCTGCTTTGATCCTTCAAGTCGCCAATTAGGCTGACTAGGGATGGGTTGGTCTTTCTCGTGTTCTTACTCATATGACTCCCTCGACGTTCTCGGGTAGCGCCGCCACCTAAGTCGCTGTTATGAATGCTGCGGGACGCCCCATAGGGGCGATAGCTTACGCCGTTGTGCTGTCAGACCCTTTAGAAGGGTCCGAATCAGATTCGGAAGCCGTCGTTCTGGTTGTCCTCGTCAGTACCTGCTAGCCTGGTCTCACCCTCTGAGTCTACGAACTGCCCTGCCTTGGTAACCGTGCCATAGAGGCCAGATTCGCCACTTAGAGTCCTGTTAAGCATTGAGTCTCCTAGAGAGGCTGTCAGATGGTTGACTATTGATTGGAGGGTTGCTATCGCGCGGTCACGCTGGTCAGCACCTATCTCGTGGTCTGAGTAACGAGCCTCCTCAAAGATTGAGAAGAACTCATCTAAGTCCTCAGGCGGAGCAATACCACCAAGCATCAAGTTGATGGCGTCCTCGAACTCCCTGGTTGTCTCGTAGACCTTCTTCATGGCACCTCTGCTCCTGAAGAAGCGTACTAGATCCTTGTAGCAGTTGAAGATGGTCTGAATGTAGTCGTTAGACGCCTTCAGCGACATCAGTGAGTCCGTCAAAATTCCACGGATTATCTCAATGCGTCGGCGCTCAGCGTAATTGCGATACATTATCGCGCCAATCAGGAGAGCGAATGACAGTGCGATTAGCAGCACGACAGTTACTCTCGCAGTGAAGAAACTAGTCTGCTCACTTACCAGCTCGTCGCCGAGGAAGATTAGTGGGGTGCTATTCAGGAACTCCTCGACAAAGAACTGTGTATCGAGGAAGTGTACCAGCACTCTCCATCTCCCATCAATGGCACAAGGTGCGGTCGATGTTGATTCGCATTCAAGCTCGCCGGGAATGTTCTTACCCTCATAGATGAAGGAAAAATTGGCTGTACCCTGCTCGTTGGAAACAGCGTATTCGGGAGGGAAGCCTGTTACCCATCCAGTACCGTTCCAGTACTGGAAGGTGAAGACCACCGTCTGTCCCTCTACAGAGAGATCGAGTCGATCACGCAGAATCGTCACAGCGCCAGTTATCTCATCCCCTGGCTGATAACCTGCAGAGTTTGACCAATGATCCTTGAGCAGAATATCCACTCTGCTGCGGACCAGTACTTCGACATCCATGAAAGAGCCATTGACAACTGGGATAGTCTCAGCTCGGCAGCCTCCTGGTAACTCTTTGTCTGGCTCGTAGGCCACTCTAACGGTTCTGAATCCTTCCAATTGGTCGCCGTTGGGCTCGACCCCTCTACGGCTCGGGTTGTCCTCCGGATCGCCTGAGAACCAATCAATCTCACCAGTGCCATCCATCGTGGTAGCGGTGGCAACTGGACGCGTGTTGGTCTCTGGATCCAAGTAGATATTCAGACACTTACCTCCGATTGGATTACCGTTGGTCTGAGTCAGTATAGCCTCAAGATGGAAAGACTCCTTCAGATACAACACTGGGAATACCGAACCGTTGGCGAAGGTGTAGGAATCCACATCGGTCCTGAACGGTCCGACTTCCTGAATCAACATCGTCGAATTAGAGAAGACCGGGAAGATCTTGGTGATGTTTGTCGGCTTGTACCTCCAGTTATCCATGCTCTCGTATGGATTGTAGGATACAGTAACCATGGCCTGCCCGGCCTCCACTCCAGTTAACGGGCAGATAATCTCGAAGAAGCCGTTTGAATCGGTAGTTCCTGGGATGCAGACTTGGCTTCCAGTCTCCATGTTCAGCATCTGGTACTCAACGCGAATTGGTCTGAATGAAAGGTTGCTACCCAACTCGTCCAGTAGCTGTCCGGTGATTACCATCGGCTTGTCTATCGGTTGGCCAGTTGTCTGGTCGATCTCCGAGGTGTAGACAATTTGGTCGTCCACAGCCAGACTAGTGCGGCCAATTAGATAGAAGCCCTGGGTGTTGAATTGGAGTACCTTGCGGAAGTGCTCACTATTGAGTATCTGAGAGCACGGATCCCAAGCACCCGAAGTCCTCAGCATATCATCCTCAATCGGTTCGCATCCTTCGTTAGGCAAGTTCTCTCCAAATCTGATAATCACATTCACGGGACCAAAACCATCGGGGAGGAACGAATCGGGGTCGTCACGGAGCAATTGTGGGTCCAGTGAAATATCGTGGTAGATTGAGCCGGCGCTAGGGCATGTCGTCTCGACGATTTGCCTGTGGGTACGGTCCTCGAAGTCGGTTCCCTCGAAGATAATCAGTACCTCTCCTCCATTCTCGCCGCATCCATCCAATGCCTGTCCCGAATCGAACAGTGTTGGATCAGGCGTCCGATTATCATCAGTAATCTGAGCTGAAATTTGCCATATATCTCCACTGCTCAAAGCGCCTGAAGTAGCGCTCTGCAGTGTAATCAGGGTCCTAGATACGACCCAGAGGCTAATCTCGGTCGAGCTTGCCTGACGTATAGGGTCGCCAGGATATGAGTAACTCAGAGTAAAGTTGCCTAAATCGTGCTGTTCATCTATTGTCAGGTTGACTGTGAACACTCCGTTTTGATTAGTCACAGCGATGCTATTGGTGCCATCTGCTGACCATGTGAAGTTGATTGGGGCGTTTCTTACTGGTTGGTATGCATTGTCAATCAGTCTCGCCTCTATGGTCGTATTCTGACCGCGATAGAGTCGTGGAATGTTGTTCAGTTGGAAATCGGTCGTACCAATCACTGAGACATTGACATAAGCACCAGTAGGTGCTAGTACAGAAGTCTGGTTTCCGGTGAAGTAGTAGTTCGAGTTCGTGAAGTCGGCCCTGATTCCGAACACACCGGCCGAGTACTGAGAGTACCAGGTCCAATTGTAATCGAAGGTCGCTTCTCCGTTAATCATCTGAGGTACGCGGGCGTAGCCAGTCTCCTGAGACCCAGCGAATACACCGTTGCGATCAACATCGACCTGCAGTGCCATTGGATCGAACGGCCAAGGCGTCATGGTGCGGTTCCACACGGTTCCAATGACACGCAGTTCCTCACCTGTGAACATCTCAGGCACTATCTCACAACGCACTGGGCTATCAGGATCGAGTGGATCAACCGGGCCGCAAGGTGGGACATTGAAATCACCGCCATTCTGCATCGCGATGAACCAATGCGTTCCGTTGGAAGACAGGAATGGCCTGAGTGTGGCAGCCTGGCCTGTCAGTCCTCCGGGCGTGCCGTCCCACAGCATCGGGTATGGCTTTCCTAGGTTCGCGTCCGAGTAGGAGATGCCCGCGTTTGCTAGGGAAGGCGAATGGAATAGTGCCCTCCATGCTCCGAATGAAGACCCGGTGAACTGGGTTGAATCCCAGAAGTAGACTGGACGTATAGACGGAGTGATTATCTCGGCCTCAACATACATCCTGTGCATCGATCTGATTGCGAAACTGTCGGTGTTGGAACCCTCTAGATATGGCCAAGGCCACTCAGCCCCTAAATCAGGTCTGGAGTACCCTACGAACGCGTAATCACCGATTGGTAGGCTGGTGTTAGTGTAGTTGTAGCGGTCGACGATATTGTGAGTCTTGGAGAAGTTGTTCCAAACTATCTCTTCGTAACCTCCTGGCACCTTTCCGAGGCCATTATCCATCGTGGAGTTCCATTGAACCTGCTTCCAGACACCCTGCGAACCGCTAGTCTGAACGAAGGTCAGAGAAATCCACCCTCCTGAATCAGCGCGATAGCCATATCCGTAGCCGTCAAAAATCGTTGGATGAGTGGAGTTGCCAAAGATGCCTCCACTGATGGTGAATGAGACTGGGGAGTGGGTCAATCTGTTCCCGAATATCCCCCTCTCCCAATCAGCCGTGTAGTGAACCTTGAAGTCCACGAACAGAGGCTGTTCGTCGCTGCGGAAGTAGGTCCAAGCGACATAGTCTATTGTGGTGTTAGCGCGAACCTCCACAGGTACTGGCTCGGTGGAAGAGCCATCGTGGATGAACATCTCAGTAACCTCTGCATAGACAATGTAGGTCGTGTTGTCACCTACATGTATATCCTCAGGGAACAGGAACTGCCCAACGATGAAATCGCCATCATCATCGGTCAGGACATCGATTGTCTCGATGGCCGAGGTTCCATTTCTTGTCCATTCGATATGCACCTGCACTGGCAGGTCTGTAGCCGGCATGAACACTCCTTGAACCGGATCCAGCCAGTTTACCGTGCCGTTGAACTTGGCTGGGAATCTACTGTCCAGCCATAGGACAGGTGGAACTGTCATCGAAATCCGAGTGGGTATTTTGTCGTCCTCATCCAGGATACAATCATTGTCGGTATCCCAATCGCTGGACTCAGCACCGTTGGTGCAATTGTCCGTCCAACCCTCTTCTAGATGATCCCAATCAAGGTCGGTTCTTTCGTCGGTGTCATCGTCTTGATCGATAGCGTCAGGGCCGGTGTTAGGGTCTGATGGATTAGCTATCCCCGAGCCGTTACCGAAGTCATCGTGGTCCCACGGATTAGTGCTCTCGGAGTCGAACCTAGACGGCCATAACATGACCTCGTCCTCGTCCTTCATACCGTCTGCGTCGTCATCTAAATCGACATCGTCCCTCAGGCCGTCGTTATCGTGATCCCAAGGAGTAATCCAAGGAGTGGCAGAGGCCAGCTCGATAGTGTTCACTATGCCGTCGGCATCCCAATCGTTGTCAGCCCAATCTAGGATTCCGTCGTTATCGTGATCCCATGGCGACTGTTCTTCACCGATGAAGCAAAGCAACTCCTGATCCACATCTAGGAGGCCATTATTGTCATCATCCGGATCCTCAGCATCGGGAATGCCGTCGTTGTCATTGTCCACATCGTAGTACTTTGGATGAAGCAATCCCTGTCCCAGTGCACCCTTATCCCAGACGGCTTGGAACCAGCCGTCCTCATCTGGATCTGTATCAGTGCCGTCGTCGTCGTTATCCTCGCAATTGGTGCCGATGAAGAACGAGCCCTCTGGCTCGGTGTTCGCGTCGTCGTCCCAGTCGTCGTTGCTGTCGACTTCGAAGTAGTCCCAAATGCCATCATTGTCGTCGTCTATGTCCCAATGATCGTATACGCCATCGAAGTCGTCATCGAGGTCGGCGGTGTCATTGAACATACACTGCGGATTCATATTGCCCGCGATGGGCGCGCCGCAGTCGTCATCTGGGTCGACATCGTTATTCAGTAAGTCAGCGACCTCGTCGGGGAACATGTTCGCGTTGCCGTCCGAGTTCCATTGGAATAGGCCGTTGTTCACTCCAACATAGGCGATCCATAGGTCACGGTTGTCCTTGATTTGGTTGTAAGTTACCGCGGAGCTAGGACCTACATCCTGATTGCCGAAAAAGTCGAACCAGAAGCAGTTCTTATTGCAAGTCCACTGTCCTTGGGAGTTGCTGCCGTTGTATGGTCCTTGATCGAACTGTGGGTCGGGTCGGGTACTGTATGGTGAGGTGTAGATGGTCTGCTGTGTCTGGGTAGCCCCCTGCAGGGGGTATCCGTACAGCCAAGCATAGGCTAGACCACAGGCGTGATCTGCAGCCTGACCTGCCAGAATTGCCCAAATTAAGGTGGCTCCACAGGTGCCATCGTCAAAGGTTCCTCCCATCTTGATGTCATCGACATCGAGCACGCCATCGTTGCCCTCGTCTTGGTCCCACCAGTCGGGCAGACCGTCGGCGTCTTGATCGGTGTCTATACCGTTGATTAGTGAGTCGCCATCGATATCTATGTCGAAGTAATTGCCACCATTGTAAGGACTCCATTTATTGATTACATACCAGTACATCTCGGGGACCTTTCCATTAGTCAGAGTTCCATTGACATTAGAGTATCCATTGTAATCCAAGACGAAGTTGTTCTCAAAGCTAAACGGGTTGAAGAACCATGTCAGGTTCCAGTACATCGGATAGCCTAGATCAGCGGAGTATATTCCGCCGTCATCCGAGCCGTCAATCGGGTCACCATCGCCATGAGAGTAGGACCAACTGGTGAATGGGTCAGTCTGGTCAGAGTCAACTATGCCACAATTCCCATCATCTGGATCATAATAATCCGAAATGCCGTCGTTGTCATCGTCCCAGTCAAAGTCGTTGGAAAGGCCGTCTCCATCGATATCTGTGTCCAAACTGTTGGGTCCATCATCGCGGAACAGGGAGCCGTTGAGCAGGTGTAGGTCATTGTCATCGTCCAAATCACAATTTTCATCGATATCGAGCCAATCAAGAATACCATCGTTATCGTCATCGACATCTTCCCAATTGTTGATTCCGTCTCCGTCCCAGTCGTTGTTTCCGGTGTATGACTTCCGCATCAGAACACAATTCTCGTGTGAGTTAACTGGGTTGGGGTTGGTGAGGCTGGGGCAGTTCCAAGCCTGTACCTCATTGTAGGTGGAAGTCATGAATGGGTCCTCCTCGTTCTTGATGCCGTCATTATCAAGATCGTATGGGAAGTCATTGGGATTGATGGATGGGCCGCCCAGAGGATTGTCTGGTACTGGGGTACCTCCCATATCAGTATCTAACCAGTCCCATACCAAGTCGTAGTCCTGGTCTATTGGTCGGTACCTGTCATCATCCAAATCCCTGTCATAGTCCAACTCACAGTCGATACCAGGGGTCTGAATCTCAGTGGATGTAATTGGGTAATCTCCGTTGCCATCACCGTTGGTATCTGTCTGATGGCAGGTGTCAGGAATCCCGTCGTTGTCATCATCCACATCGTACATGTCCATGAGGCCGTCGTTGTCGTCGTCGGTATCGGCTGAATCCGGACTTCCGTCATTGTCATCGTCGGGGTCGATGAAGTTTGGAATTCCGTCGCCATCGAGATCTCCGTCGAATATCTCATCAAAGGTCTGATTTCTAGGGTGCCAAGCGGCTTCTAGCTCGACGAAGTCGACTCCTCCAAGGAATTGAGAATACGGACTGGCGTTAGTGCCTGACGAGATTACGACAATCTGTCCGGTCATCGTGGGATGAAACAGGCAGGAGTAATTGTATGTGCCAGCGGTGGTGAAGGTAAACGAAAATGTACCGCCGGGAGAAATTGGAAAGCTATCGAATGCCGGGCCATCATGAGTGACGGTGTGGTCTGTCGTATCTGTATTGGTCCAAACTACAGTATCTCCAGTATTTATTGTTAGATCGCTGGGGGTGTAACTCATACTACCGATGTTAACACTGTGCGTTGTGGCTCCTGCAGTCCATTGGACCGGTGCGGACCAGAGTGAGGCTGTAGTAGTGATATTGGATGTTAGTGAGGAGTCCCAGGGGTGTTGGTCCCACAAATCCTCGACGCCATCGTTATCATCATCGAGGTCGAAATAGTCCTGCGCACCGTCGCCGTCAAAGTCACACGGCCACTTGAACTGGTCAATGCGAGCATCATTATCATCGTCTTCATCATACGAACCGGGTCCATTGCCGTCGGTGTCATCATCAGTGATACCGTCGTTGTCGTGATCCATCGGGTTCTGGTCCACCCGATAGCCAACGCCCACAGGGGTGCCCGTCCAAGGATGGACAGTCGAGGGATCTACATATCTGTCAGCGCTGACATTTCGAGGGTCAGCGCCCTGAGAGTAGTCTATAGGGCCCTCTAGAATACCATCGTTGTCATCGTCCCAGTCGAACTCATCCAGGACGCCGTCGTTGTCATGGTCGAACGGGTCGGTCCCATAGCAACCGTCGAATCTCTCAATCAGGTCGACTATGCCGTCGTTGTCATCATCAAGATCATTGAGGTCGTCGATTCCGTCGTTGTCGTGATCCTGGGTCTTGGTCTCTTCAAGGAAGAAGCCGTACCCGGGGTCTAGGGCGAGTGCAGCGGGATTAGAAACCCAGCCGTATACCGATGCGGGGTCATGGTACATTGGGTCAGTGAACGATGCTTGATTGAAGTCAAAGGCAGTGGCTGGTTGAGACTGATCCTCACCTGCAACAGGGCCTGAGGCCTGATTCATCTGCTGGTATGCGGTCCTCTGAGCAACCGGTCCCCAAATCGACTCCTCCGGATCGTCCTGCTCAAAGTTCTGCAAACTGTACATCTGCGAACTCAGCAGCAGCAATGCTACCAGCGCTATTGCAGAGTTCCTACTTTTTCTCTGTTCCATTCTTGTCATTTCTTCTTCCATCTGAAGACCCCCGAAGTGTTCCCTGAGATTCGCGCTGCTTATCAACAGAACCCTTCGCATGTGCGCGAGCGTATCATGAGGGCTTCGTCGGTATCATGTGCGTGCAGCCCTTGGATTGGGTTCAGCCTCTATGATACGGTCTTCCTTCTTGCATAGAAGCGGCTCTATACAACTGTTCGAGAAGGACTACTGCGGCTAGTTCATGCTGCATTGTCATCTTACTCAGAGACAGTCCTGGATAGGCCAGCCCTTCTTCCCCGAATCCGTCTGATGGTCCTACGACCAGGTGGGTGTCAGAGCGTGACATGCGCCATGTCGAGTAGAACTCGGAAAAAGCGGTACTGTCCATCTCCTCACCTGACTCCATCAGCAGCGTAAGTTGGTTATCACCGGCATGCCGAGAGACCTGTTTGAGATACTCCTTGGCTGAGGTCTTGTCGCTGTGCTCTACTAGGCTAACACCAAAGGAGGTGAGTCTGTTTGAGTAGTCGGTGATGGCAGACCTGAACGCTGTATTCTTGGAAGAGCCGTGGAGGTGTATCACAACTCTGCCCATATGTGGTCCGAGGTGGTTTGTGACTTAGCGGTTCGCAAAGCATCAAAAGAGGTGACTTGAGGGGCAAATGAGAGCAATGGGATGGTGGCCGTTCAGACGCAAGCCAAAGGCAATCGATGAGGACCCTCATCTGCGTGGCACCCGGATGTGGATTCAGGATCTCAGAGAGGTTTGTGAGCGTCACTACGATGATCATTTGCTAGGGCACCAGGCAGTTCGAGATATGCGAGATGAATGGTTGGCTGCCGATAGCAGAGGAGAGGTTGATGACGCTTTGCTCGAAGGGCTGCAGCGTAGGGCTGAACGACTCTTAGAGTCCGAAAATGAATCTTGGCTGGAATGGTTGGATGATGAGGACTTCTGGAATCCTGGCTGGAGAGAGGCGGAGGAGGAATGAATTGCTATTCTGGATATTTCTTTTCGCTGTTTTAGGAGTCACAGTTCACTACTACTCTCGGCATCAACCATTTCCAGAGATTAGTGGTAAATTCGCATGGCTACTAATGATGCTAGCTGCTCTCTTGTGGCTCTCCAACACCGCTCCAAGAGAGATGGGTGAATGGATTCCACCGGTAATGGCCACCACAGTTGGTGGGCTTGGTGTAATCTATGGCGTCATACAGATGTCAATGACCGACAGAGATGTGGTCGTAGCTCCATTCAGTGGAATGCTGCTATGTGTGGGAGCAATTGATCTGATGGTGAGTAGATGGGACGGGATGGGGGGAGCAGAACAGATTGGCTCATTCATTGTGGCCTCAATTTTGGTTGCTCTGGAGATTTACCTTATCTTCCGTGGACTAGTGGTAGGAATCAAGGGCGTTTCGTGGTCCAAATCTGGCCTGAGGCAAATCCGGCGTGGACTAATCCACGGACCGCGGGGGGCTATTTCTCACTTTGAACGGTCATGGGACATGGAAGATCCTTGGATTAATGCCATGAGTCATGCCGCCCTTGCTCTGATTCACCGTCACACTGGTGATTCCGAGTCGGAGAGGGAGCATCTGGCTGAGTTGGAGAGAGAAGGTGGGTGGGATTCGATTGACGGTTCTTGGGTAGAGGCGATTGAGGAAGCATTGAGAAATGTAGACTCTGTTGTATCTCGGCACGATTGATAGGAAATGACCCGTTCCCGGGAGCATGGTTCGCATCAACAGAGTCCATACTGGAGTCGGGGATGGAGGCGAGACCCATATGCTGGATGGCAGCAAGGTTGGCAAGCAGCACCCCAGAGTGAGGCTCTATGGTACCATAGATGAGGTCAACTCGCAGATTGGAATGGTCCGTATGGAATTGAATCGTTTTCCCATACCCGAGTCAAGAGAGATGCAGCCACGATGGGCTTATGCTCATTCATTAGCAGATGAAGCTCTAGGCAGAATTCAGCAGGAGCTTTTTGATGTCGGAGCCGAATGCTCATGCCCACCAGAGGGCTTGCCCGAACAGATGTCTCTGATTAGTGTGGCCGAGAGTGATAGACTTGTCATCGAAATGGATTCCTGGCTAGAGGACACCCAACCGCTTGAGTCATTTATCATGCCAACTGGATCAGCTCCTGTTGCTACCTTGCATGTCGCAAGAACTGTGGCACGCAGAGCCGAAAGACATGCCTGCTCTCTGCGAGAGTCAGAGGGTGAAGGTTCGATTCGAGATGAGGTAATTGCCTACCTTAATCGGCTCTCCGACTGGCTCTTCGTGCTGTCTAGGTGGATTGCCCTGGTGACTGGTGAGAAGGAGGTTCTCTGGACCCCGCTGGGCAAGCGGGAGGAGTAATCCATTGTCTCTAATCAGAAAATACTTTGACGAGATTCGAGCTTTTGAGGAAATGATTTCGAGTCTTCCTTATCTTCCAAGATGGATAATTAAGATTGTAATTTCTTTGAAGTATCTAACTGATTTAGTCGGTGTTCTATTTATTTTGATGATTCTGATTGTTGCAATAGGTTGGTTGGTTGGACTGATACTGTAGAAATCAGACTGTCTTGCCCATCTGCTGCATGTGCGTTCTCGCCGATCGTAGCAGTTCCTTCTCCTGATCAAAGGTGAGTTGGGCCTCGGCCTCGTCAAAATCCAGCCACATGTAGTTCGTATGCTCATGTGACAGCGTCACATCGAGTTCGCTTGTCTCGGCGATGTACCAATACACTTGCTTCGGGGTGCTTCTACCCCGTCTCATGAATGTGTACTGGGTCCGGGAGTTCCATCCGTCATCTATTATGACATCGTCTATCCCTGTCTCTTCGGCCAGCTCTCTGGAGGCCGTGATGTGATGATCGCCATCACCATCCTCGATGTGCCCCTTGGGGAAACTCCAGTGTCCTTGTGGATACTGGAGTAGCAGTACACTGTCGTAATTGACTAGAACGAAGCCGCAGGAGGTTTCCATAAGTCTCGCACCGGGGTCATCCATATCTCAATTGTCACTATGGGTGTCTAATCTGAGAGGCATTTGGCTAGATAGTCGACTTGGAAATTAGTATGCCGGAAAATCAAAAACTCTGCGAAAGCACAATGGATGGTTGGCGGTGGGCGGAGTTAGATGGTTAGCGAGGCTCTATCGCTAGATATCAGGAGAATTGTCACCGATAGCGACCTCGATGGGGTTGTGACCGGAGCCATACTGAGAAGATGGTGGCCCGATGCTGAGGTCGTCTTTGGGCATCCAGGTGAGCTGAGAGCAGGGCTGTTAGATGATTGCATAGACAGGCATACGGCGGTCTGCGACTTGCCAAGGCATCCGGATTGTGGGTTGAGTATAGACCACCACCAATCCAATGCTCCTGTTGGCGATGAGGATGGTGTAATCTCAATATGGAGAGCGGCTCCATCGGCTGCTCGAATTGCCTACGAATTGTTGGTCAATGAGGTGGATCTCAGTGATATGACTGACTTTCTAGTCTGGGTTGACAAGTTGGATGGCGGAGGAGTAAGTCGCGATGAGTACTTGTCAGACAACCCAGTAATTTGGCTTGGTAGGCTAATTGATGTCAAATCCGGACTAGCGATGCATATCCTAGAGTCATTACAAGAAGGATTGACAGTCGAAGAGATTCTTTTGGATGATTGGGTCTCTTCGGCCTTGGAGGAAAGGAAGGAGAGGCAGGTCAAGTTGGATGGTGCAATCTCGCAGAATATGAAGGTTGTAGACAGGTTGGCAATAGTTAGAATGGAAGGGTTAGGAATGCGCTCAAACGGGTATCGAATTACTGCAATCTCTGGGGATGATTGTGATGCCTGTGTAGTGATTCACGGAGATGTAGGGGCGTCCTTCGGAGACGAAGGTGTGTATCCTGTTTCAGCCTCATTCTACACCAATTCTTTCCTGCATACTGAGGGGGGTTTGTACGACCTGACTAGACTGGCAACCAAATTCGATTTCGATGGTGGAGGACATGCAAATGCGTGTGGATGCCGAATCCAACCCCTCGAAGACGGAGATAGAGTGGAAAGGCAGGTGGAGATTGATGACATAGATAGGAATCTCGAGGCTTGGCTGCTGATGTGGTCCGAGCGTTAATCATAGAATCTTGAGCAGATACAGGAAGCCCAAGAATGCATGAATGATTACCAGCAACAGCATCACATCGCTAATCTTTCCATGCATCTGCTTACTTCTGGCGAAGGACTCACCGGACTCTTTCAGGCTGCGTGTGGCTCTTCCATGCTTCCTGAGAATCAGCATCAGGAATAGACCGAGGAATCCCACCCAACCATGGAAGTGATCCGGTATGATGTACTCCGTCAATTCGACTCCGTCAATTCCAGCTCTGGCAATTTGTGCAGCGAAGGCCAAACCGATGATTCCGGCTGTTGCTCGCACCATCCACTCTCCAGTGGCCTCATGTTCTGCCAGCACTTGTTGCCTGTCTTCACCTCGCAGTGTCTTGTTCTGCTCTCTCCATCTGCGTTGTCGGACAAACATCCAGATTAATGCCAAGGCCGCGATTGGATGCAACAGTAGGACGGTTGTTCGCAACGGGTCCATGCTCACTGCTGGGGCTGTGGAGTCTTGAGTGCTCTCTCTAGCGCCTTGCATAGCAAGGCGATGTGTTGATGAATGGAAGAGCATCGGGCGAACTCACGAGTGGTACTATGGAGGATTACCTTCTCGAGTGCATAGATTCGCTTGACAAGGCGGGAACCGACCCGTTGAGGCGTAAAAAGGCCGTACAACGACCCAAGGCGTGGTCTCTGCTACCAAACGAATGGCGGGCTCTAGCACTATTGGCAGCCAGTAACGCCAGCATCGATACTCCTTCTATAGAGGCTGGTGGCAGACCCAATCGCGGCCGGATTGGAAGAAGAGGCGGTCGGGGCAGGGTTCGCAGTATGGAAGATTGGCTCTCGGGCCCTTCCGAAGCACTGGCTTCTGAGTGGTCTTACGCTTATCAGCTGGCTGTATTGCTTGTACACCGTGGCAGAGAAGGGGCCGAGTGGGAGTCGAGTATGGAATCCCAGTTGGGTATTTTGAGGGACGAATGTGTTTCCGGAATCCACCCAGTCTGGGAGGCATTGGCGAAAGAGGCGCCCATACTGGCAGAATTGGGGAGATTCCCGGTTATTGAGGTCGAAGGCCCAGATATTGACTCAGGAAGTTGGATTGAATCGTCTCGCTTCGATCCTCTCGATATAGACCAAGTAAGGGGTTGGTTGTCTCTCAATCTCCCATTCAGGACTAACTCGGAACAGGACCATGCTCTGCACAACATCCGCAGGGATTTGGCTGATGGTAGGCCTCGAGTGAAGATGTGGTTGCGTCTGATGAGGCCCTCACTACGAGGCTTGAGGGCCGAGGGTGCTCTGCTTGAGGGTCTGCTGCTAGCAGCAAGTTCGAGTGATGAGGCAATACATGTCCTCGAAGGTATCGAAGGAGGCGTTTTGGGAGAAATTGCAGAGCAGCAAGCCCTACTGATTGGAATTCGCTCTGGCGATATGACAAATTGGAGTGATTGTGCTCTCCAAGATAGAGAGGATGGTCTCTCTGTAGCACTAAGAGTGGCTGCTTGGATTGAGTCTGAGCACTGTGGGGTGGATTTGTCTGCCAATGATTTGTTGAGGGGTGCGTCGATTCTAGCAGGGGTTGGCAGGCAATTGCCTGTTTCTGTTCGTTGGAACTTAGCGGACAACCTTGTCTCCGAAGGGAGGATGGATGAGGCTTCAGCAATAGTTGCAGAAGCCGAGATTGAGGAGGCCAAACATGTCTCAACCGCGCTCGCTCTACTCTCCTCAGTTGCCTCTGAAACGATTAGTCAAGCCATTCTAGCCTCAATACCTGACATGGCTGAAGAGGGGATTCTTTCAGTAATCAATGGTGAAGGGGTTCCTATCGGGGTTCGCGCCGCAGCCGCTAAGGAACTCAGCAGACGAGATCCAATCAGGCATACAGATTCGGTGCTCAACACCTTCGTAGAGGCAGCGGATATAGATGGAATTTTGGCGGTGTTTGAAGGGTCTCCCTCACTTGCCAATGTATACCCTCAGAGAGTTCTGCTTTGCTGGCACCTGTATTCTGAGGGTGATGTGTCCAGCAGGGCCAGTCTCATTTCTCTGAGGAAGGTCGCGTTATCATCGATTGAGGGCTCATCTAAGGACTCTAATCTAAGCGACACTTCGATTGCCTTAATCTCCTTGCTGGACGGTTTAGCTCAAGAGGTCGAGTCTATTCATGAGAAACTTGACTCAGAAGGGCTGAAATCATTGAATGAAGTTAGGAGAGCACTGTCGGTAGAAGGTGATGGAGTAGTCCGGGAGAACCGTATCAATAGCCTGAGAGAATCAGTAGGGAAGGCCAGCCTAACGACTCTGGAAAGAAGGTTGTTTGAGGCTCTTATGATATCTCTCCAGTTGAACAGGTCAGCAATGGATCTGCAAATAGGCACTGAAGAGAGGATAGGCGATGCGATTCAATCGCTAGGCAATCTCTCTTGGCACAATGGTGTGACCATGAAGACCGTGGGGACTGTGACGGATTTAGTAGTCGAATACAACATCGGCATCCCAGCGCTGGAGGATTGGTATCGGCAGCACGCCAAGGCATCGCCCGAGCTGCAAGTGGTCAGGGCAGCAATTCTGAGAGAGAAAGGGGATCGTTTGAACGCGGCTAGGGCCTACAAGGATGCTGCGGGGAAGTTAAGCGATGATTTTGAGAGATCCTCACTGGTGATGCGTAAGGCATTGATTGAGTTCGCCCATGCTGCTGGGTGGACAGAGGCTGTCTCAATCATCGATTCAAACCCCGCTTTGGCAAGTACCGTGACCAGCCGTTTCAAGTTGTACCTAAGAACTGGTGACCACCACGATGCTGGTCGGAGGAATAGGGCTAGTTCGGAACTGTTAGGCTTCGCCGCTGACCAACAGGCATCAGTTGATGACACTACAGAGTCGATTGCAGAGGGGAGGGAGTCCGTCCTAGAAGGGTTACTCAGGTACCCGGAAGAACACGGCCTTCCATCAGAGCCCTTTGTGGGCAGAGTGAGGGCGGCGATGAAAGACCTTAGGTCTGTCAAGACCAGTAGGCAGAGTGATGTTGAGAGAAGAGTATTGTACGAACTCAGGGGAAGGCGCGATCCTGAGGTGGTAGCGAAGTTCGCTAGAGATGTATCAGAAGAGGACCCTCTTGGGGGATTGAGGATTCTCGAGAAGGCGATATACTCAGGTCTGCTAGAAGAGAAGCAGGCCGAGATACTGAAGAAGAGTCAGAGAGCTCTATTCGCCAGTCATAGCAGTATAATCCCAGTCATGGAGAGAAGGACTCTCAAAGGACTCTCACTGAGGCCACTCATTATCATCGATACCAACATCCTGATTGAGGCTTTGAAGGACGATTTGTTGCGTCAACTCTCTGTGGATAATCTGGGCAGTCTAGATTGGACCGTCGAGAGAGCATTCCATTGGATGCTCCGTAGAAGAGCAGAGGAAGGTAGAGTGGTTCTGCATGTCCCTCCTGCAGCCGAGGGAGAATTCATGCATCGAGCTAGGAGTTCGGAATCTGTGCTCAAACTGTTCTCGGACATGTACATTGACAAGACGGTCTGGCAGGATAGAATCGATGATGAGTTCCTAGAGAAGCGTGCTAGAGCCATTCTTTCCATCTTCAGCACATGGAGCAATGGTACGGATGGTGGAGAGTTGGTAGCACTAGATGAGTTCCTGCTTAAGCATCGGGATGTTTTCATTCTAATAGACGAGCAGAAGAGAAATATTGGGAAGGCTCCAGCAAGGACTTCGATTAATGGAGAGGAGATTTACCCTGAAAGAGGGGATCGAGACATTATGTCAGATGCAGCCAGGATAGCAGCAACCTGTCACTCAGACATTGGTAGTGTACTGGTTGCCACTCGAGACTCCGACTTTCGACTCGTATCGAGGGCTTTGGAAGAGGAGTTTGGATTCGGCGTAGTTGGTGATGCTCAGCAACTAAACGACAGGGTCTTGTGAAGTTTCAAACAGATGGGGCCATCTGAGTTTGATTCTCTTGAAAAGCATTCTAGAAAATACCATTGAACACAGAAGGAAGATGATGGAGGTCCACCACGGCGCCTCTTCGCTGGTGGCTAGTAACCAAGTCACTACTAGAATGCCTGCACCATAGAATGCCCTGAATATGGAGAAAATCAGGAATGTCCTGAAGACAGGGTTGGAGAATATTCTCTGCATCAGTGGAGTTGGCTGACTAGACATTCTAATCAGTCCGGTCTTTGAGATTCGGATTGTTGTTCAGAGACTCGCCCAATCTACTCATGATTGTCGTGGCCGATTCTATGCTGCGAACGGTTTCTACACTCTTTCCGGCTGACCAGAGATCCTTAGATGACTTGGTCTTGCCCTTAGCTAGATTCCTCATCCTCCAGAAGGAAATTGCAGTAATCAATACCCTAGTTCGATGCTTGAATCTGCTATTCAAGAGATTGCGGACAACCCAGTTGCTGTGCTGTTTTACTCCCTGTCCATCAATCACAGCAATTGGTACGCCGGTCAGTTTTGTTGTCCATGTGATATCTTCTTCGGAGGCATTTACTATTGCGTCCTTGTAGTCCTGTGGTGTTGTACACTCATCGGTTGCAATGAATCTGGTTCCCATCTGTACTCCATCATATCCCAACTCCAACGCTGCGTTCAACTCCTCCTCGCTACCTATCCCTCCCGCGCAGATTAGTGGGACTCCTAGGTCTGACAATTCGTCGTACATCTCCTCCATGGATAGATCTCCGAGATGTCCTCCTGCCCGATTGTTGACACAAATCAATCCATCCGCACCGCATTGAATCCCTTTCTCTGAATGGAATCTATTCGTTACATCGTGATACACTACTCCTCCGTAAGCATGGACCTTCTCACATACCCAGTCCGGCTTACCTAGAGAGGTAACGAAAAAGCGGATTCCTTCCTCTAGGGCGACATCGATCCACTGAGACATTCTCTCAAAGTACTTCTCGCTACCCTTCTCAATCAGCGCATTGAATCCGATGGGTTTGTCGGTCATCTCTCGGATGTACCTGATACCCTTCCTCAGGCCTTCAATTGTATTGGGCTCGTTATAGCCATGAACCATGGTCATCGATACGGGTTGGATAATTGCAAGACCTCCTCCTTCAGCCGCTGCGGCTACGAGCTCAGGATTGGAACATGGATACATCGCACCGCAGATAATCGGGTGCTCAACACCAGCAACGGCTGTTAATTGTGTGCTGACCATTATCTCGCCTCAGTTCATCACTAGGAAGTTCCACTTGAATACCCATTCGGATACGATATCTCCGGACGAGTCAGTTCCAATTGATTTCATCTCGCACTCGACCGGTTCTCCGGTTGAGGAGCTCGACTCGATTGCTTCTCTAGCGGCGTTTACATCCTCACATGTGAACGAAATCCTACCCTTGGCTCTCTTCGTGAAGGTTGCCTCCGTTCCTACTACGAACATCCTGAGTTTGTTCGTCATCGCTCTCGACATCGCGAAGGGAGCAGCACCGGTCGCCAGTTCAGCACCCATGCCCTGCACTGCCCAGTACATCGTCTTGAATGGGTTCTGAGAGCGCCAACCACCTGGTATCGACGTTACGCATGAGCTTTCGTCCAGTCGATCAATGCGCAGTCCGGCGAATCTAGCAGCGGGCATGGAGACAAGAGAAAATAGTCGAAACTTCACCATTCCAAGTAGGCTTCTGAACTCAGACTTGAGTCTGCCCTCGTCTATCAGCATGGTTCACCCCATCAGGAAGTCAACTATCTCGCAGTACCTCTGCATCGCCTCG
>Ga0209034_10000090_pt1 | contig 43816 bp, 39 predicted proteins | sample MarorgKNORR_S2LV_2_FD_188219 | JGI IMG/M metagenome (GOLD analysis project Ga0209034, IMG submission 188219) | Marine microbial communities from the Southern Atlantic Ocean, analyzing organic carbon cycling - 250m_A/KNORR_S2/LV (SPAdes) (version 2) | ecosystem: Environmental > Aquatic > Marine... | reverse complement strand
AGATATTGTTATAGACGGGAAGATATAGTCACAGATGTGCCCTACATATAAGCAAGAAGTAGTCGGTTCAAAGGGTGTTGTAGCGTCCAACCATCCCCTGGCTTCTCTTGCCGGAATAGAAATGCTCGCCGGCGGCGGAAACGCGATAGACGCGGCAATAGCGACGATGTTCGCACTTTCAGTTGTGGAGCCAATGATGGTGGGTATAACTGGTGCTGGATTTATCAACTATTACAACTCTAGAGATAAGTCATCTGTAACAATTGACAATTATTGCACCGCCCCTTTGGCCGCAACGGAAGACATGTTTGCACCTGTGTCAAATGAGTGGCCTGACTATATGGAAACACTACATGAGGAAAACAGGTATGGCTACCTATCAGTAGGAGTTCCTGCAGCACTTCAAGCTTGGTGTCATGTAGAAGAAAAATACGGGGTACTAGGAATCGAAAGAGTTATTAGACCAGCAATAAGGTTTGCCAAAGAAGGTTTTGCAGTCAGTGATTACCTTTCCGGAATCGTGGCAAATAACAAGGAGATCCTATCGACATACCCTGCAAGTAAATCACTATATGTAAACAAAGGTATCCAACTGAAATCAGGAGACATCCTTGCCAATGATGATTACGCCAAAACACTTGAAGATATAGCTCACAATGGAACAACCACCCTAACAGAAGGAAGCTTGGGTCACGCAATAACCAAGGATATGAAATCCAATAATGGAATCGTATCAATGGACGATCTAAACACATACAAAATCAAATACAGGGAACCGGTTCGAGGAACCTACCGCGGATATGAAATAGTAGGAGTCGGGCCTGCAAGCTCAGGGGCAACACACATAATACAAGCCCTCAACATAATGGAGAGCTTTAATGTCGCAGACATGAAATTTGGAAGCGTAGAATACATTCACCTACTTGCAGAAACTCTTAAATTAGTTTTTGCTGACCGGTTTAAATACATGGGAGACCCCGATTTTGTTGATGTCCCCGTAGACGGCCTTATATCAAAAGAATATGGACGACATTGCAGTCAGAAAATTGATCTCTCTAAGGCATCAGCATTCGAGCATGACAATCCATCTGCTTTCGCTACAGAATCAAATAATACTACTCACATTACAGTGGCTGATGAACATGGAAGCATCGTCTCAATGACGCAAACTCTTAATGATGCCTTTGGGTCTCGAGTTACGGTTCCAGGCACAGGAGTTCTTTTAAACAACACCATGTACAACTTTGATCCTCATCCAGGGAATGCTAATTCAATAGAGCCAGGTAAAAGAGTTCTAAGCAGCATGGCACCAATTACTGTATTCAAAGATGGAAACCCTTTCTTGTCTATAGGAACGCCAGGGGCTCGCCGAATATTTCCATCGGTTCTACAGGGAATAATCAATGTCATAGACCACAACATGTCTCTTCAAGAGGCAGTTGAAGCCCCTCGGGTTTGGACTCAAGGCCAAAATCTTGAATTGGAACCAGATATATCTCCGGATGTAGTTGAGCCTTTGAAACGAAAAGGGCACACCATAGAAGCTGTTGATCGGGTCGCGGGGGGTATGAATGGAGTTTTGTTTGACTCAAATGGTTCCATTCATGGTGCAGCTTGTTGGAGAGCAGACGGATCGCCTATAGCACTAAGCGGGGGAGCTGCGACTATAAAAGGTAGCAACCCTATGTTCCGTGTTTGAAGATACAGATATACCCTAAATTTAGCTTTAAAAACTTGACCGAACACTTTCCATTCTATATATTTGGTGCCGCTTCGGAAGGATCATCCATAAACCCGAAGTAGGGAGATAACTTCAAACAATCGCATAGATACAGAGTGGTTGCTCTGCTCAGATGGCTAACAAAACACATCCATTGGGCCCCGTCAAACCAGCCTTGAAAAGCTTGCTAATTTCAATGCTGCATCGAATTTTCCGTAGTCACCTCGTAATACTGAGATGTATGGACTTCAGATTAATACGCATTTATCGGTAACGCTTTTTGATTACATGCCTAAATTAATTTGAATTTCTGAATATTATTAACAAAGTAAGGAGTAAACAATGTTAGGAAATATTGCTAGTAATAGAATCATGAACGTGTTCATGATTCTATCCATCACAGCCTTTTTCGTTCTTGCAACGGCCTGTGAAGCTGAGACCATCGTCAAAGAGGTAGAAGTCATTAAAGAAGTGCCCGTTGAAAAGATAGTTGAAGTTGAGAAGATAGTAGAGAAGGAAGGGGCGGTTAGAACCGTAAGAGAAGAGGTAGAGGTAGTTAAAGAGGTAGAGGTGGTTAAAGAGGTAGAGGTAGTTAAAGAAGTAGAAAAAATTGTTGAAGTTGAAGTTGAAGTCCCTGTACCAGAAGGACCAAAACGAGAAATCGTATTTGGTGGCCTTAACTGGGACAGTGCTTTAGTCCAAAACGGAATCGCCCGATATATAGTAGAAAACGGATATGGACATGAAACTTCTCAAGTAGAAGGAGCCACCGTCCCTCTATTCCAGGGGCTGCGAAAGGGCGATGTTGACATAACAATGGAAATCTGGCTTCCCAACCAGAACGTAGTTTGGAACGATGCAGTTAAAGCTGGTGAAGTTATTCCTGTCGGTAAGAGTCTTGAAGATAACTGGCAAAGTACCTTCCTTATCCCTGCATACGTTCAGGAAGCAAACCCAGATTTGGATTCAGTTGAAGACCTGAAAGATGAGCAGTACAAAGCTCTGTTTGCAGAAGCAGATAGTGGCGGTAAAGCCGTACTTTATGGTTGTATCGCTGGATGGGCCTGTCGAGGAGTCCAAGAGGGGACCGAGGCTGGACCAGGACAAATAGAGGCATACGGACTTGCAGATCATGTTGAGCTGAGAGATCCGGGAACCTCAGGTGCCCTTGGCGCTGCAATAGAAGGTGCCTTCAAGAAAGAAGAGCCAATTCTGTTCTACTACTGGGGCCCAACAAAGTTGATGTTGGATCTTGGATATCCTGAAAAAGTCGTAGACTTGGAACAGCCAGATCCTAGTACTTGCGCAGGAAATGACCCAGTACACGGTTGCGCTTTCCCTCCAGCTGAAATCATGATCGCAATGAACACAGGTCTTGTTCAGGACGCTCCTTATTTAATTAGTTTCTTTAACAAATGGGACTGGTCAGCTGGAAATCAATTAGTTGCTGATGCATGGTACGGCGATAATTCTGAGAACTACGACACCTCAGAAGAAGCTTTTGAGGCAACTGCTGTTTGGTTCCTCAGCAACAATGATGCCTGGCAGAGCTGGGTACCAGAAGATGTACTCGCAAATGTACTGGGCGCTTTGGCCCAAGAATAAATTCGGTTAGTTTGAGATATTAATCCTGCTAACTGTAGACAGCATAGTATGGGGGGGCCGGCCTGTGAAGGCTGACCCTCCTAGTGCCTAGCATCACTGTGAATTATGACCGCTGACTCAACACAAATTAGTCATCATATCGAAGTTGAACATCTATGGAAGGTGTTCGGAAATAATCCGATGAGCGCTTTGGCACCTGAGAATGCGGAAAAATCAAGAGCAGAAATTCAATCTGAATTTAATCAAGTTGTTGCATTAAAAGATGTTTCCTTTAAAGTGAAGAAAGGAGAAACATTTGTTGTCATGGGTTTATCTGGGAGTGGTAAATCCACACTTGTAAGATGTCTGATTCGTCTAATTGAAACCACATCAGGAAGCATATTCGTAGACGAAGAGGACGTGACCTCTTTAAGTGATAGAGACCTAAGGGATTTCCGGCGAACTAAGATCTCAATGGTCTTTCAAAATTTCGGCCTCTTACCTCATCGCAACGTAATGGATAATGCCTGCTATGGGTTGGAGATTAAAGGCATATCACGCCTAGAGCGCCATCAAAAAGCACAAAAAATGCTTGATTTGGTTGGATTGAATGGTTGGGAAGATTCTAGAGTCAGCCAATTGAGTGGCGGTATGCAACAACGAGTTGGATTAGCAAGAGCATTGGCTGTGGATCCTGAGATTTTACTCATGGATGAACCCTTCAGTGGATTAGATCCTCTGATTAGGCGTCAAATGAGATCGGAACTTGCAGAATTACAAAAAGAAATAAAAAAGACTATGGTCTTTATAACTCACGATTTGGACGAAGCCGTCACTGTAGGAGATAGGATAGCAATAATGAGAGATGGTGAGATTATTCAGATGGGAACCCCTGAAGAGATAATACTCAATCCTGTAGACGATTTTGTGACTGAATTTACTGAAGATGTCTCTAAGGAAAAAGTTCTTAACGTATCCGCCATATCCGTCGACCCTGACCTAAAATGGACCTATTCAACAGATTTAACTAAATTAAAGGACCATCTCAGTAAAGTCGGAGCCCAACATGTGGCATTTGTAAATGAGTCAGGTAATTCACTCGGTGTTCTGATGCGAGTCGATATCGAACGATCGGCATCATCAGAAGAATTAGATCACATGCTCGGAGAGTCACCTGAAGCAATATTGGACTCTAGTAATGTTAAACCTGCAATTTCGAAACTAGCAGTTTCGGAAACTCCAGTTCCAGTCATCGATTCAGAGCAAAATCTATTAGGTGTCATAACACAGAGTTCAATTTTGAAATCACTTGCTCAATAGTTATTTAATTAAAACATTAGGCCATTGGAGTACCAAATTTCATGTCGACGACAGACAAAGAAATTGAGAATTCAAAAACAGGTACATCTCGACGGGTAAATAATGGTCTAAAAAAAATTTATTTCCCATCTGTGGTGATTTTGGCCACCATAGTCTTATCTACCATGATACACGGAGCCGGATTTGAATTTGCTTTAGATTTCCCAGTCGATACCAGCAAAGAAATTGAAGGGTTTCTTGATGATTCTGTTGACTGGATTGTAATTAATTTCGGCGATTTCTTCGATGCTGTTAGTGATGCCCTCAAGGTTGTTTTAGGTAAACTTAGAGACCTTTTGGTGTGGATTCCTTGGCCAGTTATGATGGCTCTTGTTTTTATAATCGGGTGGAAAGTAGCCTCATTAAAAATCGCTGCTATGTCCGTGGTCGGTTTAGTCATATTAGCTACAGTCAATTTGTGGGAACCAACTATGGTGACTGTAGCGATAATGATAGTATCCGTCTTCCTATCAATAGTTGTCGGTGTCCCTGTAGGAATTTTGGCGGCTAGAAGCGACTCAGTTGATACTGGCATACGGCCAGTCTTAGACACCATGCAAACCATGCCAAGTTTCGTTTATCTCGTTCCTGGCATTATGCTTTTTGGCTTGGGAAATGTCGCTGCAATATTTGCTACCGTCCTTTACGCTCTACCACCATGTATCCGACTAACAAATTTAGGAATAAGACAAGTGGATGAATCCGTTGTAGAAGCAGGCAGATCTTTTGGATCAAGTGATATGCAATTACTGTTCAAAATACAAATCCCGATGGCAATTCCTACTATTATGGCTGGTATAAACCAGACGGTTATGATGGCTCTCGCCATGTCCACAATTGCTGCCATGGTCGGAGCAGGAGGACTGGGTATTGAGGTACTAAGAGCAATGGGTCAATTAAAAGAAGGCGAAGCCATAATTGCAGGGTGCGCCATTGTCATATTAGCGATCATAATCGATAGAATTTCGCAAGGTTATATAGAAAATCGAGCCTCGTAATATGACTTTGACGCATATTCCAATGCCGGTACACAAACTTGACCGCCAGCATTGATTTATATATATTTGAAACCTCTTCGGAAGGATTATCCATAAACCCGAAGTGGGGAGATAACTTCAAACAACCGAATAGTGGTGGAAGCCCATATTCATTATGATTTCAGAAGAATCGCTCTTAAAATCTTCTAAATCACTTTGCTTAAAAGGTCGTACTTAGCCCGCATCGTGCGAGGCAATTACTAAAGCTAGTCAGCACCAATCTGGAGCCTATCCAGAAATCCAACGGCCGCATCCTTAGATACCACCCTATGTATCTTTCTATTTATTTGAAATTTCGCACAGTCCAACAAACGAAGGAGAAAATTATGTTGAATATAGCAAAGGGAAATAGAGTCGTAAGATCACTCTTGATCCTATCAATTGCGGCATTTTCCGCATTCATGGTCGCTTGTGAAGCTGAAACCATTGTAAAAGAGGTTGAAGTTGAAGTTATCAAAGAAGTGATTAAGGAAGTCCCAGTTGAAAAGATAATAGAGAAAGAAGGTGCCGTGAGAACGGTGGTGGAAGAAGTAGAAGTTGTTAAAGAAATTGTTAAAGAGGTAATCAAGGAAGTCTCAGTTGAAGTGGAGAAGGAAGTTGTGGTTGTAGCGACACCTATTCCAGTCATAGTCGGTGAAGGTGGTCAGAGATACGGCGGCATCCTAAAATATGCGGCTGTTGACTTCGGTGCAATGGACCCGGCAATTATGGGGCTCTCTGAAGGAAGCGCCATGTATAGCAACCTTACCTATGACAACCTCACAGAGCCGTGGTATGACGGTTCTATCGTAAACAGGTTGGCAGAGGATTGGTCCGCTAACGAAGATATGTCTGTTTACACTATTGATGTTAGAGATGGAGCAACTTTCCATGACGGATCGCCTCTTACCTCAGCTGACGTGAAATTCTCATTTGATCGCATTTTAGATGAAGAAACAGCCTCTCCTCTTCTAGGAGAAATAGATTACATCAGTGAAATAACCGCTCCTGACGATGACACTGTTGTATTCACACTTAAAGGCTCAAACGTCAATTTGCCTAGAGATCTATCTGACTACCATGCCCGGATTGTTCCTAATGGGATAACTCAGGAAACATTGCAGAGCTCTAGTACTGACTTTGGCACTGGTCCATATACCTTGGGAGACCACAACCCCGCAGAAAGAACGGTGATGAATAAATATGAAGATTATTGGGTTGAAGGAAAACCTTTCTATGACCAAATCATTTTCTACTACATGCCAGAGGAAGCTACACGAATCGAAGCTATAAAATCTGGTGCTGTTGATGTAATCGGTACATTCTCCCTAGCGCAGATTGAAGGGTTAAACAGTAACAATAGCATTACAGTTACTGGTGCAGACTCTGCGACAATAAGAAACTTAGTCATGGATACCAGAGAAGGTAGTGTGTTTGCCGACAAGAACGCAAGGAAAGGTCTCCAGTATGCTATTGATCGGGATTTTGTCAGAAAGGCTGTAACCTACGGATTTGGAGCAAATGCTAATGATCATCCAATCGGCACATCTGACCCAATGTACTGGGATGGCCAACCGATTATCAACCAAGATATTGAACTCTCACGCAGCTATTTAGCTGCTGCTGGTTATGATGATTCCAACCCATTAACCGTTGAACTTGATGCTTCTGACTTCAACCAGATGCTAGAAATGGCACTCGCTGTAGAGCAATCTGTAGAAGCCACAGACCTACCAATTGAAATCGAAGTTGAGAAACACGAAGAGTCGACATTCTGGGAAGCTATATGGATGCAACCCGGAGGAACACCATTGGTTACTTCTGCATGGAACGGCCGCCCAGCGGCTCAGGCAGTCAGTGTAGCCTTAAAAGGTGGAGGAAGCTGGAATGAATCATATTTCAATAGTCCTCGAATGGACGAATTATTGGAACTTTCCTCGACTGAAATTGATTTCGACGTAAGAAAAGATTACTGGAAAGAAATACAGGAAATCCTTATAGAGGAAGTTCCTAGTGCTTACCTGCTTTATGTGCCTACGGTGGTCGCACATCAGAATCACGTGCAGGGAGTCCAAGCACATCCAAACAATTGGGTATTTATGGAAGATTGGTGGACAACGGAATAGTTCCGACGCCAACATCTAAACCCTAAGGCATTGAGCCTTATTGCAGGTAGCCCTGGTCATAATGGCCTCGGCTACCTGCCCTTTGTAATACATAGCCAAGGAGCCCTCTGATATCTTTAGATTTCTAATCATAAGAATATCTCTTATTGTAGTTACTCTCTTTTTTGTGTCAGTTGCCATCTTTACAGCTACCGAATTTCTACCAGGGGATGCTGCTTCTCTCCTGCTCGGACAGCAAGCCACTGAGAGCAATTTAAAAAACCTCAGACATAACATGGGCCTTGATCGACATCCCGTGGAAAGATATTCCATATGGATCAAGAATGCTGTGCAGGGTGACCTCGGTATGGCCGCCAGAGGGGGTGCCACCATAAACAGCATGGTGAAGAGTAGACTTCCAAACTCAGCCCTGCTTGCAGCAGCGGCATTCCTAATAGCGGTCCCAACGTCATTGTTTGCAGGAGTATTGGCTGGAACTAGACCAGATACGAAACTCGACAGAATACTAAGTATAGGTAGTTTATTAGCGATTTCCATTCCAGAATTTATTATTGGCGTGATACTAATGATGGTTTTTGCCACCAAACTAGGCTGGTTCCCGTCCTCTAGTATCATGCTGCCTGGAGAAAGTATTTGGAGCAGTCCTAAAATATTGGTACTCCCAACAATAACAATCACCGGGGCTTTATTTGCATATATATTGCGTATGGCGAGGGCCAACGTAATAGAGGTTATGGAAAGCAATTACGTGAGGACTGCCATATTAAAAGGCATCAGCATGAGACAGGTGGTGTTTAAACATGTCTTACCGAATGCTCTGATCCCTACCATCACGGTAATAGCTAACAACGTAGGTTGGATGTTTGGGGGAATAATTGTTGTCGAATTCGTTTTTGCTTACCCTGGTATTGGAAGTCTATTGATCATGGCCATCGATACACGAGACATGCGACTACTTCAATCAACAGCGTTGGTCATAGCTGCTATATATGCATTCGCAAACCTTGCCGCGGACCTAGTTTATGGTTTATTGAATCCTAGAGTTAGGGTGGGACAGTAAAATGAACGCTAGCGCTGTCACCAAAAAAGCAACGGTAGTTCAATTGTTGAACATTGCCCTTGCAAAGATTGTCGATCTTGCCAAAATACCACTGCGAACAAACAGTGGCAGAATCGGATTTGCTATTTTAATACTATATTCAATTGTAGTTATTTTCGGCTCCTGGTTAACACCTTACAGCCCAACTGAATATGATTTGGACCATAGATTTGAAGCTCCGTCCCTAAACCATTTTTTTGGCACCGACCACAATGGTAGGGACGTTTTAAGTCGAGTCATCGCCGGAGCCAGATCCATAATTTGGATTTCAGTGATAGGGACAGCACTGGGGATTTTCCTTGGAACTATTATTGGAATCACTAGTGGGTATCTTGGAGGATGGTTTGACCAAATAGCCATGAGGTCAATGGATTTTCTATTGTCCTTTCCATCCTTGCTGTTAGCCTTATTGTTGATAACGATCGGACTGCAGAGAACTGCACTAGACGAATCGTGGCTGATAATAGCTGTGATTGGAATAGCATTTACTCCCAATAACAGCCGTGTTATCAGGAGTGCAGCTCTTACCATAAAGCCATTAGAATTTGTCCAAAATGCACGCCTAAGAGGGGAACCGCTTTACCACATTGTACTGAGAGAAATTTTGCCTAATATAATCCCGGTTATTGGAGTCGAGGCGAGTTTGCGGCTCAGCTTCGCTCTATTGTTAACGGCCTCACTGGGATTCTTGGGGCTAGGAGTACAGCCACCAACACCGGACTGGGGGCTTATGGTCAACGAAAGCCGAAGTCATTTAGCTATAGCGCCTTGGGCATCTCTAGCACCAGCCTTCGCTATGGGCACGCTTGTCATTGGGGTTAATTTATTTGCCGACGGCATCAGACAATCTCTCCAACTCCCTGAGGACCGAGGTGAGAAGTAATGAATAAAGAACCATTGCTTAAGGTAGAAGATTTATCAGTAACATTTTTCACGCCGAGGGGCACCGTTACAGCGGTAAGAGAGGCCTCTTTTGAGGTTTCAAGAGGCGAGGTGTTGGGCATTGTCGGAGAATCAGGTTGTGGGAAATCAACTTCTGCATTCGCTGTAATGGGATATTTACCAACCACTGCGGAAACCGGTGGATCAATATCCTTTGAAGGAAAGGACATATCATCCATGTCCGCAGAAGATTTAAGGGAACTAAGAGGAAACCGGATTGCCATGGTCTATCAAGACCCAACGACATCCTTGAATCCTTCTATGAAAATAGGACTTCAGGTCCAGGAAGTAATATCAGAGCATCTAAACTTAGACCAAAGTGCTAGAAACAAAAAAGTTGTGGAATTATTTGAAAGTGTGGGTTTAGCGGATGCGGAGCAAGTGGGGGACAGATATCCACATGAATTAAGTGGAGGCATGCAACAAAGAGTTATGATTGCCATGGCCTTGGCATGTGATCCCGACTTATTAATAATGGACGAACCAACGACAGGACTAGATGTAACAACCGAGGCAACTATATTAGACCTAGTGGCAAGCCTAAAAGAACGCGTGAACGCCGGAATCCTTTATGTCACCCACAATCTCGGAGTTATCGCTAGAGTAGCTGATCGAGTAGCAGTTATGTACGCTGGCCAAACAGTCGAACAATCCACGGTAACCGATTTATTCGCCTCACCAAAGCATCCATACACCTCTGGTCTTCTTTCGTGTGTTCCTAAACCACCAGGAGATGGAGAAGTTTCCTCAAGATTAAAAAGAATCCCTGGCTTTGTTTATTCATCTCAGGAATCCGAAGTCAACTCCTGTCTGTTTGCAGAACGTTGCCCGCTTGCAGATTCAAAATGTACAACATCTGCCCCAGCTCTGGAATTTATCGAAGAAACCTCTCAAGTTAGATGTTTTCATAGCGATAAAGTTGAACCAGACACATGGGGAGGAGCAGAAGAGAGAATAAGTCGTAAAGATGTTAACAGCCCAACCGTGTTAACTGGGACTGGTATAACACATGAATACGGAAAACGACGAAAAAAATATATGGCTTTTGGACCTGATATAGATTTACCAGTCAGAGCCCTTAATCAGATAGATTTCCAAATGCCTCAAGGCAAGACCTTAGGAATAGTGGGAGAAAGCGGTTCTGGGAAATCGACACTAGCCCGAGCTGTGGTAGGACTAATCAAGGCTCAAGATGGATCGCTTCAGCTGAACGGAAATGAATTAGATAAAACGGTAGAAAACCGCTCCAATGAAGACAAATCGGCAATACAAATGGTTTTTCAAAACCCTACCGCTTCACTAAACCCTAAACTAAAAATTAAAAAGACTCTTATTCGATCACTTATGCGCTTTTCAAAGTTAAACAAACAGGAAAGTGAAGAAAGAGCAGCGTCTCTTATGGAAGAAGTTGGCTTGGACCCTAGTTACTTGGAAAGACTGCCATCGGAACTTAGTGGAGGCGAACAGCAAAGAGTCGCGATCGCGGGTGCTTTTGCTACTAATCCTGAAATCGTAGTGGCTGATGAGGCGGTGTCTGCTCTAGACGTTTCGGTACAAGCTCAAGTACTAGGCCTTCTTGAAGACCGCCAGCAGGAATTAGGTAATTCGTATCTATTTATCACGCATGACCTTGGCGTCGTGAGATACATATCAGATGACATAATGGTGGTCTACGCAGGTCACATAGCTGAATATGGACCTTCAGAGGGAGTGCTAAATAGTCCATCCCACCCCTATACTGAAGCTCTTTTATCGGCAGCTCCTATTCCAGATCCGTATGCCAAACCTAATCCTCTGAGATTAGAAGGTGCTGTCCCAACCATGCGTGAGGAATTCACCGGTTGTTTCTTCGCAAGCCGATGTCCTCGCAAATTGGGAACTATTTGTGACACAGAAGCACCACCTATACAGAAGATATCCACCAATGAAAACCATGTAATAAACTGCCACATCCCTGTAGAAGATCTAGAAAAAATTCAGTCCTGAGTCATAAAAAAGCATTTCACACAGGTGTGAGTTCTAGCCCCTACCTACGTATGGCATTTGAGTTGCCATTATTGTAACGAACTGTATATTCGCGTCCAACGGCAAATTCGATATGTACAAAACTGTCTCGCCCACATGTTCCACGTTAAATGTAGGTTCTGGCATAGTTTCCCCATTAGCCTGCAACACTCCGCCCTGCATCCTCGCAGTCATAGGAGTAGCTGCATTACCAACATCAACCTGACTGCAAGCAATATTATATTTGCGGCCATCTAAAGATATCTGCTTTGTAAGACCGGTAATAGCATGTTTCGTGGTCGTATAAGCGACAGCATCTGGCCTAGGTGTATAGGCCGAAATTGAACCGTTGTTGATAATTCTGCCACCTTGAGGGGACTGATTCTTCATTATCTTTATGGCATGCTGTGCGCAGACGAAACTGCCTGTAAGATTTGTATCCACCACGCGCTGCCAATCCTCGACAGGAAGATCTTCCATGTTCATTCTTGGCGACCCGATACCTGCATTATTGAAAAGAACATCTAATCTTCCAAAAGTAGATTCTGCCTTCTCGAAAAGCTCAGCTACTGACTCTGGGTTCCCAACATCAGTAGAAACTGCAATGGCTCGTGAATCATCCACTCCAGATTCAGCTATCGTCTCCTCCAAAGGTTCTATTCTACGACCAGCCAAAACAACTGAGTACCCGTCGCCCAATAATTGCAATACTGAACTTTTGCCAATACCTGTACCTGCTCCTGTGACCAACGCCACTTTACCATTCGATGCCATGAATAGAACTCCTTGTTATTTGATTAGCTGTGGAATTCTACCGGATATTATCATTGAGGTCACTTCAGTAAGTGAAAATCTTAAAAATACTCTGATGGTATGATCGTATAAGAATGGTTTCAATCAAGCAATTTTTCAAATGCCTTTCTTAAACGCAGTCCGACTTTGTCCAATCTTTCTGAACTATTACCACTGAAAGCTAATCTTATGTGATTTTGATGTAATGATGTATCTTGATAAAACAAGGACCCATCAGGAAATATCAGCCCTTCTTCTGCTGCAGATTTTGTCAGTAATTCTGAATCCACATTCTTGCATTTAGGCCATAAAAAAAATCCACCTGCAGGTTCGATAAATTCCAAATAGTCAGAACAATGCCGAGCCAATGAATCTGACAATGCTCTACATTGAGATTTATATAAACTCCTCATTTCCTCAACATGTTTTGAGTATTCTGAAGATTCAATGAAGCTAGCCACTGCTGTCTGAATAAAAGGAGCATTCCCCATGTCGGATCTCGTTTTCCTTATAACATCAATCGCCCCACCTGAACCTTGAAGCCAACCCAACCTCAACCCTGTGGCAATCGTTTTACTGAAAGTCCCCATCCTCATGACACCCTCTCCACCATTTATAGAGTAAATGTCCGATGGTGGCGGTTCGTCGAAAAACAAACCACTATATGTCGAATCCTCTAATATCATAATTCCATTATCCAACGCTAATTTGGCAATTGAATGGCGATTACTTTCACTCATTGTTAAGCCAGTTGGATTGTGAAAATCATCTATCGTATATAGCGCCTTTATTACATCGCCATTGTTACGCGAATTCCTAATTATATTCTCAACGACTTCAATAGAAATACCGTCCTCATCAAGCGGTACTTCTATAATCTTCCCTTGATATTTAAGAATAGTCTCGACAGTTCCTGAAAAACTTGGACCTTCTACTAAAACAATGTCTCCTGGGTCTATAAAGGTGGCGCAAAAACTCTCCATGCACCCAGAACTGCCATTGAAAAGTATGAAATTATCGGGAGTCTGTGGCAGCGATGTGAAACCATATATGGGATCATTCAACAATTCTCTAAGATCGGCCTTGCCCCGGCCATATTCGTATTCCATTTCGGTAAATTTACCGGAATGTAAAACTTGCGACATATGATCTGCCATAGAATCCATTGGTATTCCTTCAGGAACTGGCATACCTACAGCGAGATCAATAGGATCATGATGATCGGTTGGGATTTCCCATCTGCTTTCTGAATCGACTCCCGCGCCCAGAGCCTTGGCTCCGGTAGAAAGAATCTCCAAGACATCAAATTTAGTATCAGACATTTAATCTCTCTTTATCCACAATTGGTCTTCAATTGTACCTTGCACCTTATCAATCAGATAGGCTCTAAATGAAACCAAAAGGCACATCCATTAGCAACTATCTTGACTTTCGCTATAATGGGCAAAACTTTCGCTATAATTGCAAAAAATGGTGAGGAACAATGCTATGAAATCAGACAGGAAACTTGTAGCGCATCTAATGAGGAGGGCAGGGTTTGGAGCCACACCCAAAGAATTAGACGAACTTACTTCTAGCAAATCATACGAAGAAATTGTAGAAGACCTGATCAACCCGGAAAAATTTGACCCTATTGATATGTCCTACGTGGAAAGATATTACACTGGGGAACCGGTAGCAGTGCATGTTGGAAAATGGCTCTATAGAATGGCGAACACTAAAAGACCTCTTGAAGAAAAGATGTCCTTATTCCTACACCATATTTTCCCCGTTGCCTGGGGAAAAAGTGAGCACGGGCCTTCCTTATACCGAGAGATCGAAATGTTCCGAAATACGGGATTAACTAATTTCAAGAATATCTTGTTGAACCTATCTAAAGATCCAGCTATGCTTTTTTGGTTAGACAATAACGAAAACCATAAAGATGAAATAAACGAAAACTATGGAAGAGAGCTACTTGAGTTATTTTCCATGGGAGTTGGCAATTACACGGAAGATGATATAAAGAACGCCTCCAGAGCCTTCACTGGATGGACTTTTAGACAACCGCTATCTTTATATCCGTATGGTCATCACCACGCTGATTTCGAGTTCATATCGGATGACCATGATTACGATGAAAAAGAATTCCTAGGACAAGTTGGAAATTTCGACGGTGAAGACATCATCGATATTATCGTCAAGGAAGAAGCCGCTGCCAATTTCTTATCACGTCACCTATACAATTTTTTTGTGGAAGATGAGGTACAAGTCCCTTCATGGGAAACTGTAGACCCTAAAGACCCTCAGGCGATTAAAGAACTTTCAACCGCCTATATGGAATCTGAAGGGAATATGCGAAATGTTCTTAGCACCCTGTTTAATTCAGATTTCTTCAAAAATTCTATGAATTTGCCAAAAGTGAAAAGTCCTACTGAACTTATAGTTGGTGTAATCAAACAAACCGGTGAATTTAATTCCCCGACACCTGGCATCCATGAATTTGCGGTAACAACCCTCAACGGTTCGGCCTTTGAAGGTCCTCTGGCAATCATGGGACAAAGACTTATGAATCCTCCTACTGTGGAAGGATGGCACACGGGATCTGAATGGATTGATTCTGGAACATTGAGTGAAAGAATTGGTTTTGTAGAAAAACAATTTGCAGACCCCTTGAAACCAGGTGTTTCAGAAATGGTCAGCAGAATCGGAAGTTTGAATGATAACCCGGCCGAACTAGTAGACAGATGCCTCGATTTGTTAGGGGCAGTGAACGTTCGTGAGGAAACATACAAATCACTTAAAACATATGCTGAAGAGCTCAGGGAACTTGAAACCTCAGCTGGAGTTCATAATCTTATACAAATGACAGCTTCTACCGTTGACTATCAGTTTGCGTAGGAATAAGGAGAGGTAAACCAATATGACAACCGACGCCAGAGAAAAAACTCTAGTAGTTATTCAATTAACCGGTGGAAATGATTTCATGAACACCCTGGTTCCTTATACAAATGAGCACTATTATGACGCCCGAAAAAAAATTGTTATAGGACAAAACGATGTACTTCCCATAAATAAAACATTGGGAATAAATAACAATGCGGCTCCTCTGAAAAGACTCTTTGATGAGGGAAAAGTGGCCATCGTTCAAGGAATAGGATATCCAAATTCAAATAGATCTCATTTCAGAGGAATGGATATATGGCACACGTGCGAACCTGACAGAGTCGGCAGTGAGGGCTGGCTAGGTTTAGCTATAAAAGATCTAGACCCCAAAAGTGAAAATGTATTAACTGGGATAAACATTGGGCAAGGTTTGCCAAGGGCAATGTCCGTAGCTGGTGTACCAGTAACCTCTGTAGGAGATCTAGAAAGCTATGGCGTCATGAACAAAATCGAACAAGAACGTCTTAAGGAAAGATCACTCCAGGCTTTCAAAGATATATATGGCCAAGCAATAGGAAGTGGACAAGTAGCAGAATACATTGGTAAGACGGGACTAGATGTACTTAAGGGTGCAGACCTTTTGGCCGACGTGGCCAGCAAGTATCAATCCTCCATTGAATACGCCGACAACTCTATAGCAAAAAGCCTGAGAGACGTGGCACGCATACACTTTGCTGACTTAGGGACCAGAGTTTTTTATACTAATCACGGCGGATATGACACTCATGCAAATGAAATGCCGGCACACCCAAAATTATTAACCGATCTTAGCGGTGCCATATCTGACTTCATGGATGACCTTGAAGAACACAATGCTGCGGACGATGTATCAATACTTGTTTTCACAGAATTTGGAAGACGGATGCGAGATAACGGAAGCGGCACAGACCATGGCTCAGGAGGAGGTGCATTCTTAATTGGCAAAAATGTGAAAGGTGGTCTTTATTCAGAATACCCTTCATTAAATCCCAACGACTGGGAACATGGAGAAGACCTGAAGCATACCATAGACTTCCGTGGCATTTACGGCACTGTGCTAGACCAGTGGCTCGGCCTGGATGCTAGGCCGATTGTCAAAGGCGAATTTGAACAGATAAAGCCTTTTTACATTTAATTAATCGGGAGACCTACGATGACGAGACCACACGGATTATTGAGAGCTGGATACCCCTATTCAACAACTCTCGGGATGAGGAGAGTAACCAACTTCCCAACTGACATAGCCTTTGGTGAGAATGACATTTTGTACGTGCTGCTAAGGTCAGAAGGAGTAGCCTCGGTTCGAATATGGTCGACAGAGGATATGGATGAACTCACCGATGAGTTAAAAGGGTTCGGTAGTTTTGGCTCTGAAGACGGGCAACTAAAATGGCCTGTCAACATAATTACTGACGATTCAGGCGGGATATTCATCAGTGACGAAGCTAACCATAGAATCACCAAATATGATCAAGAAGGCAATTACATAAGTAAATTTGGTACCTACGGTGACGGTCAAGGTGAATTCAACGGCCCTTCAGGATTCGCTCTTGATATAGATAATAATTTCATAGTGTGTGATTCCAAAAACAACAGAATCCAAAAATATACTAAAAGTGGAGACTATATATCTTCATTTGGTACATATGGATCGGGCCTAGGGCAATTTAACCTACCTTGGGGTTTGGACTGTGACGAAAATGGAAATATATACGTTTGCGACTGGGGAAACCATCGAATTCAAATTTTTTCTTCTGACGGTGAGCTGATAAATGTTTTTGGAGAATACGGTGACGGCACGGCGCAACTGAATAGGCCAACTGGGATCACTGTAGACAACCATGGCGATATTTATGTGGCTGACTGGGGTAACAACAGAGTCCTCATGTTCAACTCAGAAGGTCAATACATCTGGAGTTTCTATGGGGATGCTACTCTATCAAAAGTTGCACGCAATTACATGCTGACTAACGCAGTACCCAACAGACTTAGAGAGATGGGTAAATTAGAGGCAGAAAAATATCTGCGAAGACCAAGATCCGTGAGGATAGATAGTGATTTCAGGCTATTTATACCAGATTTCGAATCCTACCGTATTCAGGTCTACCAAAAAGACTTCATAGAATTGGATGAGACTCAGTTCGCAGAACCATTGAGAAATCCTACCTTGGAAGTCACATAAATTTTTCCAGTTAGACAAAGAGTTCTGTTGTATGAAAGTTACCAACCAAATTGAGTCTGAAATCAAGCAAGTTATGGAAAGCCTAAGCATAACTTACAGTTGGATTGATGTAGATCCTGATTTTGCAGATACTGAAAATTTCTGCCAGAAATATAATTACCCAATGGACAAGTCAGGCAATACCATTCTCGTGGCATCAAAAAGGGGTGACAAAAAATACAGTGCCTGTATAGTCCTTGCCACAACCAGATTAGATGTAAACAAGAAAGTTAAAGAATTAATGCAGGTATCCAGACTATCTTTTGCGAATGCTGAAGAAACTACAGAAATTACAGGGATGCTTATTGGAGGAGTCACACCGGTCGCACTACCAGAAAATTTACCTCTCTATATTGACAGTAAAGTGATGCATAAAGACTACGTCATAATAGGAGGTGGTAGCAGATCTGGAAAAATTCAATTAGATCCTGAAGAACTACTAAAACTTCCTAATGCCCACGTGATCGAAGGTCTTTCTAAATCCTGATTACCCTGACCAATTCAAAATAAAATCACGCTGTATCTGGGTTTCTGGTGAAGCCCTAAATGCCCCTGCTACATCTAGTCTCAAATTCGTAATCTGATCCAATGCTTCTTGACCAGTCATACCGTGCCTTACCAAATAACATCCCACAACCGTTCCAGTTCTACCAAGGCCCCTAAAACAATGCACATAGACCGAGTTGTTAGACTCAATTTGAGAGTCAATTAAATCTAAAATTCTTTTCATCTCGTCAGAATCTGGTACCTTCCTATCGATTATAGGAAACCTGTAATACTCAGACCTTAAGGAGCGTCGGCGTCTTTCCAGATGTAAGTTGCGTTGATAATCGGGTCTTTCACCAGCCTCGGTCAAATCTATAAATGAACTGATACCGCATTCCATGAGATTACCGATTTTGTAGGAAGGGGTGTTCCTATCCCTAAACTTTGTCTTCAGCATCGCTGAAACAGAATTAACAATGGTAGCCAAAGTTGTTGAAGGCCGAAATGACAATTGATTACCCGGGTACTCCCCTGCTGCCAAATTTCCTTCTACCACCCAATAGGCAAAACTATTTAATTGATTTTCAGTATTATCGATCATAGGTATAAGATTACATCGTGATAATTACATAATTAGAATCTATTCCTTTGCTAAGGACGCATAAATGGTATCAGAGTTAGACAAAGACAATAACTTGGTCTGGATAGACTTGGAAATGACAGGTTTAGAGGATGAACATTTGATTATAGAAATAGCAACTATAGTGACAAATGGTGACCTAGAAGAGATCGCGGAAGGTCCCTCTATAGCTATAAATCGCAGCTCACTTGAAATGCAAAACATTAATGAATGGTCAAAAGAACAACATCAACAATCTGGTTTATTAGATCGAGTGGTAAACTCATCAATTTCAATAAATGAGGCCGAAAATAAAACTCTTGAATTTTTGGAGAACTGGATAGAACCAGGAAAATCTCCAATCTGCGGAAATTCCATAGGAACTGATAGAAGATTCATAAGAAGGGAGATGCCACGCCTTGATAAATTCCTGCATTACAGGATGGTCGACGTTTCCACGATAAAGGAACTGGTAAAACGATGGTACCCCTCAAAAGAGTTACCTGACAAACAAAGTAAGCATCTTGCCCTTGATGATATTCGGGAAAGCATTGAGGAATTGCGTTGGTATAGGAAGACATTCTTCATGGAAGAAATGTAAATTTAGGAGTTTCATAAATTGATAAAGAGACCTCTCGGTAAAACAGGAATGGAAACTTCAATATTGAGTCTGGGTACTGGTGGTGCAAGACAATTCGGCCAAAACATGGGGCATTCCATCAAGGACCAAACAAAACTCGTGCATGCCGCACTCGACATGGGAATAAATATTTTTGACACAGCTAGCCATTATGGACATTCGGAATCCATATTAGGCAATTGCTTATCAGGTGTTCAAAGAGATTCATTCCTCATATGTACTAAATGGCCAGCCAGAGACGAAACGGACAACACCGTTCTTGACCCCACCAAACTCATTGAATCAGTGAATAAAAGCCTTGCAAGACTTCAGACCGACTACATCGACATAATGCTCTTCCATGGGATAATGCCTGACGAGTATTTATCTATTGTGGAGAACCTGTATCCGACAATGGCTCAACTAAAATCTGAAGGAAAAATTAGGAGTATTGGATTTAGCAGCCGTTTTTCCGAGGACCCTGAGCAAAAAAGCATCGAATTAGGTCTTTCACAAAACCCAGATTTGTGGGACGTGGTGATGTTGAAGTATGGAATACTTAACCAACATGCAGCGAAGGAAATCCTGCCTTTAGCTCAAAAGCACCAGGTAGGAACAATCAACATGGCTGCTGTTAGGGTAAAACTGCCCGATGCCAACCTTTTGGAAGAACTAATTGCAAAATGGAAGTCCTCAGGATTAATAGACATTAATTCGTTACCGTCTTCAGACCCCCTGGGTTGGTTAATTGATGGAAATGTAACATCTGTCATTGAGGCTGGATACAAATTTGCAGCTGAACCCGAATCTATCTCGACAGTATTAACAGGAACTGCTTCAATTCCTCACCTCAAAATGAATGTTGAAAGCATTAGAGAACCAAATCTCAAAAAAGAGCATCTAGATAGGCTTAAAAACACTTTGAGCCACATAGTTGAATACGCGTAATATATAAATAACGACGCAACATAGGACCCAAAAGTGGAAGAAAACATTCATCAAGATTTTATAAGAGACATAATCAAAACCGATTTGGCCTCCGGAAAACACAAATCGATCACTACTAGATTCCCTCCAGAGCCAAACGGATACCTTCATATAGGTCATGCCGCCTCCATATGTCTAAATTTCGGAATAGCAGCGGAAAATAATTTAGCTACATGTAATCTTAGATTTGATGACACCAATCCTTCCAAAGAAAACACCGAATTTGTAGAGGCTATCAAAACAGACATCGAATGGCTCGGATTCAGTTGGGATGAAAGGGAATATTTTGCTTCCGATTATTTTGAAAAACTTCATGGATTTGCTATCACCCTTATAGAGAAAGGAAAAGCCTACGTGGACAGTCAAACCCAAGAGCAAATCAGGACAAATAGAGGAACCCTTACACAACCGGGTCATGACAGCCCGTACCGAGCTCGAAATGTACAGGAAAATTTGAATCTTTTTGTTGAAATGAGAGAAGGTAAACACCAACCTGGTTCACATGTTTTACGGGCCAAAATTGATATGTCTTCCCCTAACCTAAATATGCGAGACCCTGTGATGTATCGAATACTCGACACTCCCCATCACCGCACAGGTACTGATTGGCCTATCTATCCAATGTATGACTTTGCCCATGGGCTCTCTGACTCCATTGAAGGCGTCACTCATTCCTTATGCACTATGGAATATGAAGACCATAGACCTCTTTATGATTGGTTCATAGACGAATTAGAAGTATTCAAGTCACGACAAATAGAATTTGGAAAAATATTTCTTAGCCACACTATTTTAAGCAAAAGAAATCTGACAAAATTAGTTGAAAATAAGCTGGTAAGCGGATGGGATGATCCAAGAATGCCCACCATATCGGGTATGAGGCGCCTCGGATACAGTGCAGAATCAATAAAGGACTTTTGTAAAAGAGTCAGCATAACCAGGAGATGGAACACAGCAGAAATAGAACTTTTGGAACATTGCCTACGAGAGGATTTGAACAAAAAGGCGAATAGAGCTCTAGCAGTTTTAAAACCTGTCAAAGTAGTGATAGAAAACTATCCTGAAAACCAAGTCGAATATCTAGAAGCGTTGAACAATCCTCAAGATGCTGACAGTGGAACTAGAAAAATACCTTTTTCTAAAGAAATCTATATTGAGCAAGAAGACTTTATGGAGAAAGCCACAAACAAATTTTACAGGTTAACTCCTGGCAGAGAAGTTAGATTAAGATATGGTTATTTCATCACTTGCACAAGTGCTATAAAAGACCCCGTCACTAATGAGATTGTTGAGATTAGGTGTACCTATGATCCTGAAACTCGCGGCGGGAATGCACCTGACGGTAGAAAAGTGAAATCGACCATCCACTGGGTAAGTGCAAGCCATGCAGTGGATGCTGAAATAAGGCTTTATGAAAGACTTTGCCTTGATCCAGAACCAGATATATCGGATGGTCAAGATTTAGAATCAGTACTGAATCCAAATTCCCTTGAAACCATTACATCAGCCAAACTAGAACCTAGTCTCAAAGATGCAACTCCAGGCAATCCAATTCAATTTGAGAGATTAGGATATTTCTGCTTGGATTTCAAGGATTCTACCGGAGAAAACAACCTTGTTTTCAATAGGACTGTATCCCTCAGAGATAGTTGGAATAAACGACAATCTGCCAGTTAGAAGTAGCGCTCACCCCCCTAGTCTTTTGATAATCCAGAGGAAGATTCCTTGGTTTTTTTATCTACATTCGGATTCTTGCAGAAAAGAAATCCTATACTGCCTATTAACGACACTATAGCTAAATAATAAAAAGCTCTATCGTAACTTCCATAATGATCATACATCAATCCTGCCACATAGGGCCCCAGAGTCATCAGGATCATCATTGGAAGCATAGAAACACCCAAAACTTTCCCAAAGGCTTTCCGTCCGAAATATTCACCCCTTATTGCCGTACCAAGAGGAATTCTTGCTCCAAATCCGAGCCCGTAGACAACAACAAATATCGGAGCCATAAGTACAGTTGTGATCGAAGTTGAATACATGACACCCAGGGCTTGTATGATTCCAAAAACACAAAGAGAGATGTTTTTAGGCACCTTATCTCCCAAGTAACCTCCAAAGATTTGTGCAGCCCCTGAGAAAAGCATGGTGGATCCCCATATCCATGCTCCAGTCTGAACCGCTATACCCTGGTCTTTCAATGCCAAAATCAGATGCACAGTCATGGTGCCTATAAGCATCGTAGACATTCCATTGCAAATTGCCAAAAGCCAAAACACTGGCATTTTTATGATAGTCATCATTGGAAATTCGTTATCGACTTTCATGGCGAAATTTCGTGTTCGCTTGCCTTTCTCTTTTTCTACAGCCTTTATGCCGTCCGGAATTTCGCCAAATTCCTCAGGTGTATTTCGTATAAGGGTACTGATCGGATAGGCCAGCAAAATAAAGAAAATCCCTAAAGACATGGAGGTGGTTCTCCAGCCAATACCATCTGGTTGAACCAACCATGCCAACAGTGGAACCAAAAGGAAACTTCCCATGGAGAACCCGATACCTCCCAGACCCATCGCCATGGTTCGGTTCTTATCAAACCAGTTGTTTATAACGGACATCATTGGAAGCCAGCCACCAGCCGAGGCACCCAACATAATGACAATATATGAGGCATAAAAAACCAAGAGTGTGTTGGTTTGGCTAAACAAAATGAATCCCAAACCAATAATTGTCACTCCAGAAAAAACAATCTTCTTAGGGCCATATTTGTCGACCAATATGCCCACTACCGGTCCTGCCAACCCACTTTCCAATTGCCCAAGCGAGAACGCTAGAGAAAGTTCAGCTCTACTCCAACCAAAATGCTGTTCCAGCGCGTCAACCCATACTCCCACCCCACCAAAAACAGGTGACCCTGTCACAGCATTTAAAAATATGGTTATAACAACCAGCCACCATCCATAAAAAACAGCGTGCCGCCATTTAAATGGTGCAAATAGGCTTGGTGACTCGGGTGCTTTCATATACTCCAATTAAATCGAAAAAAATCTAAAACAAAGCTGACTGGAAATTATGAAGCTTCATAGTGATTCAATTCAAATTCATGAATTACGATTATGTAATGAATACACAACCGGGTCAAGTAGATTTGAACTATCTATGAGCAGGTGAGGTTTCGGGCTCTCTAACATAGGGAACCAACCTCGGAGATTCAAATTGCGGTTCTCCTTTTATGGATTCAACCAATTCAAATGCCTCTAAAACTGTTTCTCGATCACCTTCTAGTGCCAACATAACAGCACCTTCCGAGCCAGCGACACCACCTGACCCAATATGAGTGGCCGTAACCCCAGTCAACAATTCTAAACTTTGTATTTCGGTTATCACTTGAGCATTTACCACGGGCATGAATCCCGCCGACTGCCCCATAGTGTAATCCCATAGATGATTTCCACAATGTTTCGCAGCTTCAATCACAGATGGAATAAGTCTTTCAAGACTAACGGGAGCTACCCAATGAGCTCCTCTAGCAGTCAATGTAGGCCATATGCCGCCGACAGTACCCCCTGCCTTATCAGCTGCAAAGACGCCAATATTACCTTCTGGATCAACAGCATTGGCACCCTTAATAGATACGTCATACGCGGTAAATTCACTGAGTGCTTGTGGTGCTGGGGTCTCATCCAACTGTCCATCTCGAAAAACCCAAGGACCTAGCCGATCTTCCTCCAAAACGCTAGCCATTCTGCCTTCTGTAATAATTCCAGCGGTGCAATTAGCGGTATCAAATTCCTGCTCGGTTAATTCTTCCAAAATATAAGAAGGCGTAATTCCCCTAGAGACCACAAACCATCCTTTTTCCAAAACTCTTTTAACTTCGGGCATAGCCAAAACGCCCTTTGATATAAGTCTTTTTGATTCTCTTGGAAGGATGTTGACCAAAGCATGTGTCCTATCATCCCTAACAGGCTCCAAAGACTTTCTATAGTGACTGGTATCGTAAAACATTTATCCCTCTTAAATTAGCTATTGAAGCAATCAACCTGTTAATAATAATAAAAATATACATTATCACGAGACATGTTAGTTTCAGTCAGTTATACTAGCGGACGTTAAAAACAGGCTCATTAAACAAAATGGAGGTTTAGAGGCCATGGTGGAACAACAGCTACAGATACTAAGACCTGAAACTCTTATAGCAGAGTTCAAAAAAATCGGTGTCACACACATAATCACTATCCCTGATAGCGAGACAAACTATCTTTATGAATTAATGGAAAAAGAAGATTGGCTAGAAGTGGTACCAGTGTCAAGAGAAGGAGAATCAATGGCCGTCGCATTGGGGCTCAATGTGGCAGGAAAAGTACCAGTGGTACTTATCCAAAACACTGGCATGATGGAATCAGGCGATTCCATTAGAGGAATGGCGTTAGACACAGGTTTCCCTCTTTTAATGGTTGTAGGATACCGAGGATGGACTAGAAAAGGACATACCCCAGATTCTGCCGCCGTCTATACTGAACCATTTCTTAACGCATTCCGCCTAAATTATTATTTGGTTGAAACCGACGATGATGGTGCGCGAATAACTGAAGCATACGAAGAAGCGGTTAAAGACAAAAAACCTGTTGTTATTTTGGTTGGAGATGAATACCACGGGTTTAATAGATAGTCAGCATATAGGTATCAGGAGTTAACAAATGATTGAATCAAAAGAAGTATTTGAAGCTTTTCAAGAGCACAGAGGCGAAGCGATTGTATCGGTTCAAGGAACCTCTGGAAAACATTGGGCCGATGTTACCACCAATCAGAACAGAGATATCTCGATGGGTGGAGCCATGGGACAATCCACTGCGGCTATTTTTGGCCTAGCATTGGGTTTGCCCGATCAAAAAGTTGTGCATTTTGATACAGAGGGCGCTCTGCTAATGAACCTCGGGGTCCTAGCTTCCATAGCAGGCAAAAAGCCTGAAAACTTCGTTCATTTTCTTCTCGACAATGGATGTTACGCAACCACAGGTGGTCAGCCAGTTCCTAACTCAGAAGATATAGACTACTCAGTTATAGCTGCCGGATCGGGCTACGCGGCAACTTATAACTTTGATGATCTTGAAGAACTGTCTACCAGTCTTGAAGAAATCATGAGTCAGAAAGGACCGGTTTTTGTGGCCATAAAGGTCCCAGCTGAGGTAGAAAATCTACCAATAGGAATGAGAGAAAGAAGAGCTACAAGAAGCAGAGGGCAAACAATAAATGACCTTCGATCAGAACTCGGAATAAGCTAAGCAATATCCGAGAAGTGAGATGAAGGTGCTGAAAAATTAACCTCTGTAATTAGGGTTATCTAGCGGCACCTTCATCCAGCTCATAATGGCCTTAACTGAGTTGTAGGCCTCCAACCTGGCCGTATCAGTATTCTCAGACTCTGCATCGTCAAAAATATCGGCTATTTTTTTCACCATATCCGGGCCTAGATCCAACAGTGACTCACTCCCTGACATAGCCCATTTACAAAGAATGTACCTGACCACTGATCCAATTGGTATATCCAGATTATGACTTAACCGTTGTACCGTAGGGAGAGGATCCTCCTGCGTATAGAGGGCAACATCATTTTTGAAATTATTATCTTTGTCGGAATCATCTGATTCCCATATGAATTGCTCTAACGTAACTGAATCACCAAAAGACATATTTTTCTCACTTTTTTAACCAAGATTTCCCTTCATCGACATATCGACTTTGCCCCACAGCTGATATTGTAATTTCCTGAGAGTAGGTACCGAATTCTGTGCTCAATGAGGCCTCATATATTTCCGTTTCGGATATTATTTCATTATCAGAACCCTTGAAACTTTCTTCCAATATTCTGCCTTCTACTTGATCCGGTATTTCTTGCCCCAATATGTATAGGATAGTCGGCAAGATATCTATGTTGCCAGTGGGTGACAATATTTTCTCGCCTTCTAAAAATGACGGTCCTCGACAAATAAGGGTGTTATTCATTTCATGTCTACTCATAGACCCATGTTGCCCTAAGCCTACGGACCCTCCTGTGGAGTAAACCTGACCAGAGTAGCCGTGTAGATTATCCGAAGAATCCCAATTGAAAGACATTATGAGATCAGGTGACCTTTTTCCTTCATTCATAATTAATGAAGAAGAAATAGTCCCCGGAATTTCCCCAAATCGATCCGAAGAGCATAAAGCTCCACACCAAATTTGGCCTGAAAGCCATTCTATTAATTCAGATACCAAAAAAACTTCATCTGGATTTTTCAAGTAGAAAAGAACGCTTCCACCATTTTGAGCCACAAGCCATTCATTAGCAGATTCTAATTCAGAGGACTTCATTATAGATTCAACATCTACTACTTCAGAAATAGTCGAATAGCCATGATCGGATAAAATCATCAAATCAAAATTTTGATGTTTAGGGGAATTGTTAAGATATTTTATGACCTTTCCAAATTCATAATCGGCCTCCTGCAGTGCCAATTTCGCCTCGTCACTTCCAACACCGAAAGAATGCTGAGATTTATCTGGTTCCGAAGACCAAATCAAACCTACTTCAGGATTCACTGTCTCAAGAATATATTCAGTGAAAATATCCACGGCTTTTCGATACCTGGGAGTGTTGGGTAATTGTTCACTAGGCCATGTTCCAAATAAATCTTCCAATTCACCACTCAGAGACGAAGGAATTGTGAATTCGGGGTGAATAGTAGCGCCTCCATATCTATCCGCTAGAGGATTATGAACATATGCATTACCGCTGGTTCCTACTCCTATAGCGACATAATTCATATTTTTTGAAGAAATAATTTCTTGTAAAGTGGGGACCCCAAGTACGTCTAAACCAGAATTTCGTATTTTCGATAATTGGTCGTTAAGGGCTGGCATCACATTAGAATCATCATAATCTCTAGCCACAAAAGTATTACCGGCAAGCCAATGTTTACCTGGGTTCACTCCTGTAACCATTGATGCTGCGTTCACTCTGGTGACAGATGGGAATACAGGATGATGATTTTCAAAAAACGAACCTTCTCCGGATAAATTAAACAGGTTTGGTGTATCCAAACTGTTAATTTGAGAAGGTTGCAACCCATCAAAAACTGCAATAACTATTTTAGTCATTTAGTACCTCACAGAAATTCCCATAATAACTTCCAATCCAAACCACTACAACAAGCTCCCCAATTTACAAATAAATAATAGTCACCATTTTTGTAAATATACGCCGCTTCAATTTCTACTTCATCATCAATTGCAGCTGGAAAATATTGTGCTATTTTTACGAATCTGTCGGTGTACTCTAAAGTCTCTGGATTGTCCGGATAATCTTTTAACAATTTACTTTCCAAATCAAGTTGGGTTATATATTCATGTAGCAAACCATCGAAATCAAGGTCTGCTAAAATCGGTCTGATCGTGCGTTATCAAAAGGGGTAAAAATGATTGATAGTCAAAAAAGAGAAAATTTTAGACAGGTTCTGGAAGGCACAGAATGCATCCATCCCGGATCAGTATTTGACGCCATATCCTCCCGCATAGCCGAAGATTTAGGCTACCAAATAGGTATGTTTGCTGGGTCAATAGGATCAGCAACGGTTCTCGGAGACCCCGACCACATATTAATAACCTTAACTGAGTTTGCGGAACAAGCACGAAGAATATGCAGAGCTTCCAATCTACCACTTATGGTGGATGCAGACCATGGTTACGGAAATGCTTTAAACGTTAAGAGAACAGTAGAAGAGCTGGAAAATGCCGGCGTGTCAGCACTAACGATAGAGGATACTGTGCTACCTAGACAATTTGGGAAATCCAAAGCTGAATTAATATCACTTTCGGAAGGAATAGGAAAAATGAAGGCGGCATTGGAAGGCAGGAAAGATCCTAATCTCGTTGTAGCTGGTAGAACCAGTGCTTTCCAAATAAATGGGACGAACGACGCTATAGAAAGAGCCAAGGCATATGAACATATTGGAGTTGATGCCATTTTCTTTGCTGGTCTAAGCACTAGAGACCAATTAGAAGCCGCAAGAAATTCCATCGACATCCCTATTATGTTGGGCGGTACCCCCAAAGAAATTGAGGATAAAAACTATCTCGCTTCAATGGGAGTAAAGATAGCCCTCCAAGGGCACCTCCCGTTTATGGCCTCAGTTAAAGCAACTAGAGATACTATGAAAGCCCTTAGAGATGGGAAACTACCGTCAGAAATCAGTCCAGCGGCATTAGATACAGAGCTGATGAACAAGGTGACTAGAGACCAACAATTTAAAGATTGGTTCCAAGAATTCCTAACGTAGTACTTTTCAAGAAATTAAAGGTAGTACTTTTTTTTCGAACAACTTCATAGATTTAATTATTTCCTCTTGAGGGAGTCCACCCATTGCAAAGTTACACCCAAAGTATGAAATCCCGTGGTCTTTTAGCATCATAATTTTTTCTGCTACTGCTTCAGGGGTTCCAATGAAAGCTCTTTTCTCAGAAATATAGGAGTCGCTCGGAGGAAGTTCGTCCCGTTCCTCTAGCCATTTCTGCATGGGCACATAAACTTCGGTAGTATTCGGAAGATTTCTACGCCACTGCATAATATCCTGAATCCAATCCACATGTTTCTTGGTATTTTTTTGTGCTTTTTGATCAGATTCTGCAACGTGAACATAGCGAAAAAAAGGAACCTCATCAAGATGATCCGACTGATCTCGCTCTTTGCATAATCGGCTATATTTTCCTACCAGATTCAGAGCAGCATCAGTATCTTGTACCACAGCAATACAAAGAAGAAATTGATTTGAAATCATAAAATCTAAAGTTTCCTCAGACCTCGTTGCGGCGATATAAATGGGCGGATGAGGTGATTGAAGTACGGAGGGCACTAGATCTGCGTTGTTGATTGAAAAAAAAGGGCTTTCAATACTAACCGCTTTGTTGCACCACAAATCCCTAACCGCCAGAACTGTGTCTCGAAATCGATCTTGACTATCCTCCGTAGGAACACCAAACCCACCATATTCATAGCCATAGGTTCCTCTCCCGAAACCGACGTCTAATCTACCTTGACTCAATACATCCACAAGAGCCGCATCCTCTGCAATTCTAATAGGATTATGTAAGTTAGGGACAATTACTGCCGTGCCCAAACGGATTTTATGTGTGACTGCTGCCAAATGCCCCAACATAAGTAACACAGAGGAACCCATGCTGTATCGAGTGAAGTGATGCTCAGCGAACCATGCTCCGTGGTATCCCATGGACTCAGCTAACTTCACCTGCTCAACTGAATTGTGAAACACCGAAGTCTGATTCACTCCCTCTGGCCACGACATATGGGTGAAAAGTGCTAGCTTCATGTTCGTTAATCCAAGTCAGAAACAAGATCCATTAATCTTCCTAAAGCATCACTTTTACTAGCAATATCGTCACCCGGCAAATCAACTTTAAGAGTACTAACACCCAGGTTCTTATATAGTAAAAGTCTTTCCCTAATCATGTTATCGGTTCCAATTAAATTGGATTTTAAAGCGAGATCATTAGGTACCATATCTCGAGCCTCTTCTCGTCTCCCTTCAACCCATAATTTTTGAACAACATCCACAACCTCGCCATAACCTTGTCTTGCATAGGCATTCTTGTAAAAATTATTTTTCACTGATCCCATTGCACCAAAAGTAAATCCGTATCCACGAGCGTGTCTTTTTGCAGCTTCTTCGACTTCATCAGTAAACTCTAGGGAAACTGGGATCAATATATCTATGTCATCAATTTTTCGACCGGAGCGAGATAAACCCGTCCTTATTTTGTCCAAAAACACATCTCCAGTTTCTGGTATGAAACAACCCCCTATCCACCCATCGGCCTTTTCACCTGTCATTTCTAAGTTACTAGGACCAAGAGAGGCCACATATACTGGGACATGCCAAGTTTTAGCACTGGTCCTTATGGCTTTACCTTCCCCACCATCCAAGGGCAATTGATAATATTTGCCTTGATATTGAAGTTTTTCCCCTGACACGCCCATCTTAATAATTTCCAATAGTTCCTTTGTTCTTAGTACAGGATTACCAAAAGTCACGCCATGAAATCCTTCTATAACTTGTGGGCCGCTTGTACCCAACCCAAGAATAAATCTACCGCCCGACATTGACTGCAAAGTTAAGCTAGTCATTACCAAATTACCTGGGGTTCGACTACCGACCTGAACAATCCCCGTACCCAGACGTATCTTTGTTGTGGCAGCCGCCAAATAAGCCAAAGGGGTGATTGCGTCAGTCCCCCAAGCTTCAGAGGTCCATATCGAATCAGCTCCCAAAGATTCAGCTTCCTTTGCGAATTCTGCTATTTGATTCCAATCCGAGGCATCAGACCTAACACCATTAAATGATCGTACCGCTATTTTCATGTTATCTATCTGTCACCTTTATTTACTAATCGTTTGGATAATCAGTGTGAGATTTATTGTTTCTTATTTGGTTCAAATGATCTAAATCATGAACTCTTTGGAACATGTACCAACCTCCGGCATGCAAATCCCCGAAAAACCCGTGGTTTGAATTATTTTCCATATTCGGGGTATCTGGCAGATTATCTGTCATAGCAGTCCATTTAAATGCTCCTTCCAGAATTCGTTGGCGTAAATCATCGATTTTGGAGTGAGAAAGCTGTCTTGGTGGATCTATGTTCGAGGAATCCCCAATACCTCCTCTCGTAAGGTCTGATATAAGATCGGTCACTCTACTTGTACTGTTAATGACATGTTCCAATATCTCTGAAATAGTCCATTCATCTTTATCAAAAGAAAAATCTGCCTGGTCTTGATTCACATCTGACACTTCTTTTATCAGTTCCAGGCGAGCTGCTATAGCTCTTATCCATAACTCCTTAAAAGGATATTTCTCTCCTTGTGAAATCAGATATTCTCTAACTCTTTGCTCTTCAGGGGTCATTATATTTAATCCTCTAAACCACTACCTTTTATGCAACATTTCAGGCCATTTAAAAATGGCGAGTACCAGTATAAACAAACCCAGTATTCCATTAAATATTAAGGCCAAAGATGCATCAGCATTTTCAGCTATAAAACCGGAAATCAACACGCCAACTGGCAATCCATAAACGGCTAGCTGCCGAAGTCCGAGAACTCTGCCTCGCATCTCTTCTGAGGTATATTTCAATAACATCATAGCCATGGTGACCATCGCAAAAGACTGAGATATACCAATAAAGAAAAGAACAGGCAAGGATATGAAAAACCACTGCATGTAAGCCATTATTAAAATCCCAATATGCCACAGTATTGAACCTATAATCATGGCTTTCCCTGCCTTCTCCATTGTGGAAAAATATCCAATAATCAAGGACCCAAGTAAGGCACCTGCAGAGTATGTGCCCATTAACCATCCTAACCCAGCCGCGTCAATTTCCATTACCTGCCTTGCTATAACCGCTAAAAGTGTGTTGTTTAATGGAAATGCAGTCAGATTCACAATAAAAGCGACAACAAGTAATCCAAATAGGAACGGGTTTACCCTTACATATGAAAGCCCACCTTTTAGATTTTCAAATATGGATTGGGCTGTTTTTATGGTTGTATTAGGGACTCCAGGAATTAGGAACACAAACATCAGTGATAACAGGTGAAAAATAATAATAAAAATATAGCTCTTCCCAATACCAATAGCTTCTAGTAATACCCCTCCTAAAACTGGACCAATAATTTGGGTTATATCTCTGCCAGTTCTTAGTAGTGCAACACTGTTTTGAAGTTGGGAACTAGAAACTATTACTGGTAAGACAGACTGTCTCACAATCATATCTAACGAACGAGAAAGGCCGACTAAGGCAGCAACCACCAAAACCGCGATCACATTAAGAAGATCGAATATCGTTAAAACTAAAACGGAGCAAGATAAAACAACGAATGAACTTCGAGCGAATATATATATGTGACGCCTACCCAATCGGTCGACTATGACACCAAAAAAAGGAGCTACCACTGTTCCTGTAAATCTAAGTGCCGCAAATACTCCGAGGATAAGCGGCGACTCAGTTTCTCCTAGTACATACCAGGACAATATGACGATTTCCATAAATTCCGCTATTGAGAGTGTTAAATCTCCCAACCACATGAACCGAAACCCTCGAACGTTTAGGGAATCAAAAGCTCTCTCAAGAATCTTCCGCATATGACTTTTAACTTGAATCACAGTTACTGAACATCGGAGAATCCTACACGAATCTTGCGTCTAATACACATGAGACAAGATAGAGGTATAATCCAAAGGGAATGACGACGAAATAGTTCAAAGAAGACGCAAGGTGGTAAAAAAATGAGTTCCATTGAGAAAGCTACGTTAGCAGCAGGATGTTTCTGGTGTATCGAAGCGGTGTTTGAACTAGTTGAAGGAGTAGACCGAGTAATATCCGGATACACGGGAGGCGATACAATCAACCCTTCTTATGAGGAAATATGCTCAGGTACGACGGGGCATGCCGAGGCCGTAGAAGTTTATTATGATCAATCCATATTGGATTACCAAACTGTCTTAGAAATTTTCTTCAGCTACCATGACCCTACGACACTCAACAGACAGGGTGGCGACGTTGGTACACAATACAGGTCTGCAATTTTCTATAATGATGAATCACAAAAAGACTTTGCTGAAAAATCCATAAAATATCTAAACGATGAGAACGTATTTCCAGACCCAATTGTGACTGAAGTAACAGCCGCTTCCAAATTCTACGAAGGCGAGGATTACCATCAATCCTTCTTTAAAAACAACCCATACCAACCATATTGTCAGTTCATAATCGCTCCAAAAGTGATGAAGCTACGAGAAAAGCACGCACACCTTCTTAAAGTTGGTCTCCCTCATTAATTTCGGTGAGCTATTTTCATGCACCGGCGGTTCTTTCAGCTGCTTTTCGGGGATGCTCAAACCGATAGGTTTCCATTGCAATCAACTTATTGTAGGAACCGAATATCTCTTCGACGTTATCTTCCAGGAGATCTAGTGGATCTTTTTCGTTATCTGCCTTGTCGTATACCTTTCGCAGGCTATAATTTGTGAATCTCTCTGCTGGTATTCTCCCAGCATCTCTTATCATGTCTCTGAATTGCGAAGGTTTCATCAACTGCCCATGTTGTGCTCCCGCTGATGTAGAAATACTTTCATTAATTAAGGTCCCACCCAAATCATTTACACCTGCAGTAAGCAATAGCTGAGAAATTCGATCTCCCTCTTTAACCCAAGAAGCCTGAATATTTGGTATCCAATTATTCAACATTATCCTCGCAACAGCATGAACCTTTACTACATCCATTCCACTTGGACCTGTTCTAACGTTGGGGACCAAACCTTTCAAAAACATGGGGGCCTCAGAATTCACAAAGCTCAGTGGAACGAATTCTGTGAAGCCTCCTGTTTGAATTTGTATATTTCTGATTATGTCCATATGCTCAGCGATTTGCATATTGGTCTCAACATGACCAAACATCACTGTCGATGTAGTCTGTATTCCCAACTCATGGGCCGTGGTTATAACATCAATCCATTGGTCCTTGGTTATACGACCCGGCGATATTTTATCCCTGAGATCTTGATCTAATATCTCTGCAGATGTGCCAGGCAAGCTCCCGACTCCAGCATCTTTCAAATCACTAAGATGCTGCCGTATAGATGTTTTAGATCGAATCGATCCATAAAGGACCTCTTCTGGAGAAAACCCATGAATGTGCATATCTGGCAGTTCCGCTTTTATCGCCTCGCATAGCCGAACATACAGATCCCCCTCCATTTGAGGAGGTAGACCAGCCTGTATACAGACTTCTGTGGCACCATAGTCCCACGCCTCTTTCGAGCGACGAACAATTTCCTCAACAGGCAGGAGATAACCTTGTTCTTCCCTAAAGTCCCTACTAAATGCACAGAATCCACATCTTTTTATACAGACATTCGTGAAATTAATATTTCTGTTTACAACGTATGTAACAACATCTCCCACGGTCCTTCTCCGCAAAACATCTGCAACCAAAACTGTGGCGTTGTACTCTAGTCCATCTGAATCCAAAAGCATGCAAGCATCTGATGCCGAAATATCTTTCCCTTCTATTGCACTTTTTAAGACACGCGATATTTCCGGATTTATAGAAGCCAAAAGACCTGAAAAATCCACATTAGCATCATTTGGTTCAATATTAGACATATCTGTTAATACCATCCTTTACATAACCTTGGTCATCAGCCAAGCCTCTCACCTTTGCGAGTAAGTCTACCGGTAAATATTCCTCCGTATCAAGGAAATATTCAGGGTACACGGCCAATCTAGGTTTCAATTCAAACCCTGCAGACTCTGTTTTCGACTTCAGGTTTGTTATTAAAGGCCAAGGGGCCTCAGGATTGACATAATCAATCGTTAAAGGAGACACACCGCCCCAGTCATTTATACCTGCAGTCAAATACATCTCGTAATTCTCAGAGCTAAGATTTGGTGGCACTTGTATATTGGCTTGAGGTCCCAAAATAATACGAGCTGCTGCAACTGTCCAAAGCATTTCCTGAGTTTCAGCATCTGGAGATTCTGCCATAGGAGTCTCAGGTTTTGCCCTAAAGTTCTGAATTATTGTCTCTTGTATATGATTATATTTTCGTTGAAGATTTCTAATTTCCAGTAATGATTCGATTCTGTCCAACATAGTCTCACCTATGCCTATCAGGAGGCCAGTGGTGAATGGAATTCTTAATTCACCTGCTATTGAAATTGTCTTTAATCTAACAATTGGCCTTTTACTAGGCGCAAATTCATGAGGGCCACCCTCTTGATATAGGATTTCGCTGGTACTTTCCAACATTATGCCCGTGGATGGATTAGAGTCTTTTAAAACATTTAACTCTCTATGAGTCATAGTGCCTGGATTTGCGTGAGGCAAAAGTCTAGTCTGTTTAACTACAAGTTCAGTCATTGAAGCCAAATAATCAAGAGTACTGTCATATCCATTATTTGAAAGCCATTCTTTCGCTTCCGGATATTTTTGCTCTGGCCTTTCTCCAAGGGTAAATAATGCTTCTGTACAACCTAGATCTTCCCCCTGCTTGGCCACATTCAGTACTTCTTCCGCACTCATGTAGAGACTTTGGGTTTGGTCTGGATCTATTCTAAAAGTACAGTATCCACAGTAGTCACGGCATAGCCTGGTTAGTGGAATAAAAACTTTTGGTGAAAAAGTAACTGTTGTCCCTTTTCCATGATTTCTTACCTTTGATGCGGCACCACACAAATCAATCAAGTGATCTTCAGAGTATCGGGAAAGTGCGAGTGCTTCTTCATCACTAATCTCAGCAACCTCTGAGGCTTTAGCAATTACTTCGTCCAAATATTCATTTATTTTTTGTTGATGCATTATTTCACTCAGGTATTCTAAGTCAAAGGATCTGTGCCAGTTAGGCCAAGGTTCTTAAATCGAGTGATTTCATTTTCAGACCATCCATTGAGATTACTAAAAATCTCCTCGGAATGCTCCCCTAAGGTTGGGGCTGGTTCCTGAGCGTTGCGGGGATTGTTCTCAAAATCCCAAGGAGGCACCGGATAATAAAAATTTCCTGACTCCGAATGAAATATTTTTTCAAATAACCCCATTTGATAAAAATCATCGTTTTCTGCGGCTTCCAACAAGGTGGAAATAACTTCGCATGGCACTGATTCAGCCTGTAGTTTTCCCACAACTTCACTCGCTATACAATTTCCCATTTTTTTTGATATTTCTCGATCCAATCGCACTGCATTCATTTTCCTAAATTCTTTGGTGGAATAATCTTCATCAGTGACCAAAGAATCCAGCATCAGTGAATCACAAAAAGATTTCCATTGGCGGTCTGTTTTAACAGAAATAGCTATCCAATAAGAATCCTTTGAAAGGTAACACCCCTGAGGGGCGTAATCCCTGTTGATATTACCTTGTCTTCCAGGAGATTCTCCTGACAATGACCCTTCCATAATATACTCGGCCAATAGTGTCATACTCACCTCTTGTTGGGAAATATCCACCTCCTGCCCTACTCCAGATATTAACCTTTCTCTCAAAGCAGTTATTGTGGCTCCACATGCTAATACACCGCTATAGGCGTCTGTATGCATTATTCCTGAATTTACAGGGGGGCCGTCATGGTACCCCATGAGGAATGACATGCCTGATACAGGTTCTGTGGTTCCTCCGTTGCCAGGGTAATTTGAATAAGGTCCGCTTGTTCCATAAGTTGGCATTCTGACCATGACAACTGAAGGATTAACGGACCTAAGGGATTCGTAATCGAGTCCGAGATTACTTATTACCCTTCCAGAGAAGTTTTCTACCACAACATCACTTATTGAGACTAATTCCATAAATACTTCTTTTGCTTCTGAATGAGATAGGTCAAGGGTTATGGCCTTTTTACCTCTATTTACACCATTGTAAAGAGCATTCCTATCCCAAGGATTATCCCCAGGGTTGGAATTTGGATACAATCCTGCCAACCTTGGAGGAACCCCCCCTCGCCAAGGATCTATTCTGGTAACAGATTCAACCTGAATTATTTCCATGCCTAGGTCTGAGAGAAGTTGGGTGCTGTAAGCCCCAGCCCAAGCTTGCGTTAGCACAATCCCTCTCATCCCAGAAAGAGGTCCTTTGGGTTTATTGAGCGCAGATAAACTTTTAGACGTTTTATTCGTGAGTTTTAAGGGTTCTTCCCAAATCTGAAAATCTTCAGAAGTAGCTGAGGACTCGAATTTCCATGGTGTTAAGGACATCTGGAAAGGAGGTCCTGGCATTTGCCATGATTTACCTTCACTTTCATAATTTATGAAAGCATTCCTTGCTTTAAGATGTTCATCTTCCAGTAAATCCGATACTGAATTGGCTATCCCAACCAATATCCGAAGAGGACTCAAACCGTGAAGGAGATCCTTACGGGAATACTGTGCAAGTATTGGCAAGAGAATTTCAGAAAGCTCTTCCTCATTAATCCGCCTTTTAGCAGCTGTATCAAATTTCGGGTTTTCTGAGAATTCAGGATCACCAAAAAATAGCCACATATGTTCCCATGTAGGTTCATGACGAACACTGAGCGACACGTACCCATCTTTGCAAGGAATTAAGCCAAAATGTAGTCCCTGGGACTGCTGTTCCCGAGGGTTCCTTGTATGAAGTGCGGCTAACAGGTATGGACTATAACTATGCAAAACAGATTTCAATATAGATACATTCACTCCTTGCGAAACCCCTGTGACATCCCTGTTGATTAAGGCCGCTACAGAAGCAACGAATGCATTTGCTCCAGTTATAAATTCGCTTTCCGTTCCTGGTTCCTTCAAGGGAGCTTTTCCCTGTTCTCCATTTACGCTACACATCCCAGTCAAAGCCTGAATGGTTAGATCACTCCAAGGTTTGTCTACCCACTCAGTCTCTCTGCCAAAGGGCGTCAAAGAACAAATTAAAATATCAGGGTTTAATTTACGTATTTTTTCTAAATCCAAACCACAAAAATTAAAGTCCTTACTTGAAAAATCCTCAATTAATAGATCTGCAGAAAGTAATAGTTTCTCATTGAGTTGCGTCCCCTCAGGTACTGGAATAACCTCTTTGTTGTAATTCATATAGTGAAACATCGCACTGGATTTTGAATCTCTGAAGTCGTCGATGAACGGACCATATGAGGCAGAACGATCTCCTCGTCCCTCATATATGATCTTTTTTACGGAGGCCCCAAAATCAGCGAGCAACTTGCTGCAGTAACTTCCGGCAAAATCGGCAGAAAAATCTAAAACTTTTAAATTAGAAAATGGCGCCATTTAATTCAATCACCAAACTTTTTATCACGCTCTCTAGCACGGTCAATCGAGGTAACTCTTTCACCATCATAAATCTCACGTCTGTATGACAGTCCCAAAGCGTGATTATGAAAACCTGACATAATGCTATTCCTATAGCCCATCTGATCTTGTACCTGATTCAGCGAAGCTTTGGACAATCTCAAGGCAAAAGAATCTTGCAAAGCTATTCTTTGAGCCAGTTTCATTGTCTCTTTTTCAAGTTGGTCAGCAGGCACCACTTTATTAACAAGTCCCATTTGTTCGGCTTCAGAAGCAGTCATCCAGTCCCCTGTGAAAAGATATTCTTTTGCCTTGCGTACTCCAATTTCATAGGGAAGACTAAGATATTGGACATGGGGACCTCCCCACCTAACCGTTCTATCACTAAAGCGAGCATCATCTGAAGCAACAATCAGGTCACAAGATGAAGCCAAAATTATTCCACCCATAATACATACCCCCTGGACCTGAGCTATTGTTGGCTTGGGAAAATCTCTCCACCTGAATGTGTTCGCTACATTCTGTTGCCAACTCCTCTCATACTCTCCCGCGGTACCTGGCTGATAAGGACGTTTTTCCCGATCGGCCATTTCTTGAGGGCTTCCTAAGTCATGTCCGGCAGAGAAATTAGTCCCTGCTCCAGCAATGATCACTACCTTGACCGATTCGTCATCTGCTGCTTTATCAAAGGCATCATCAAGTTCTTCTCTCATTATCCTGCTCTGAGCATTCAAAACTTCGGGGCGGTCAACTGTTATCTTAAGTACAGCGTTATCCTGCTCTAGTTTTAGATCTGTGTAAGCCATTATCAAACTCCCAATTCTAAACACTTCTCCGATCACAGATTGGATTATACAATTGAATAGAGTCATACCATTCATACATGCAATAGTGAAATTATATTGATTGCAATTGAAACCAATAACCTGACAAAAAAATATGGGGATTCTCTTGCCATAAAGGAAGTTTCCCTAACCGTTAATGTAGGTGAAGTATTTGCCTTGCTCGGACCGAACGGAGCAGGTAAAACAACAACTGTAGAAATACTGGAAGGGCACAGAAGCAAAACCTCTGGGCAAGTAACAGTACTAGGAATGGATCCTTCAAACGATTCAGCAGCATTTCGTTCAAAAATAGGGATCGTTTTACAAGAAACTGGAATAGAACAATATTTAACAGCATCCGAAATATTGGAACAATTTACAAATTTTTACGAAACCCCAAGGAAAGTCTCTGACTTGTTAGAAATGACAGGGCTGACAGAGGAAAAAAACAAGCGAGTTAAGAAGCTTTCAGGGGGACAAAAGCGTCGTCTAGATGTAGCAATTGGACTTTGCGGAAACCCTGATCTTTTATTTCTAGATGAACCGACTACCGGGTTCGATCCTTCGGCCCGACGCAACTTTTGGGACATGATAAAAAAATTAAAGACGGATGGTACTACCGTCGTACTTACAACCCACTATATGGAGGAGGCGGAATACCTCGCGGATACCGTTGCCCTCATGAACCATGGTGAATTAATTACCCAGGGTTCATTAAGTGAACTAAGAGATGAACACAATAAAACATCCATCACATTTAAAATGGATAACCCACAGGATCTCCTGCCAAAAACCGTAGCAGATATATCATTAATCTCCGAAGGGGTAGTTTCAATAAGCACCGAAAACCCAACTGGTGTTCTTTCAGAATTAACAGGCTGGGCGATATCACAAGGAATCGAACTTGGTGATTTAGAAGTCTCCAGGCAAAACCTTGAAGAGATTTATTTAGGAATTCTTGAATGAATTTTAAAAAACATTTACCGCTTTTCCTGAAACAAATAGTCTATGAGAGCAAATCGTACCGAAGAAATCCAGCGGCTGCTTTTTTTACCCTTGTTTTTCCTCTTCTGTTTCTATTTATGCTTCGAATTTTCGGGAACGATTCTGTGGAAATAGACGGTGGCACTGTATCTAGAGCCACTAAATACATACCGATGATAACCGCATTTTCTGTAATCGGTTCATCTTACACAGGAATCGCTATGACATTGACCATAAATAGGGATATAGGAGTACTTAAACGCTACAAAGGTACTCCTCTCCCATTAATAATATTTCTACTCAGCAAAATAGCGCATAACACGATCGTATCTTTTGCCTTGGCCGTAATCATTGCCGCAATAGCCTTTACCGTATTCGATGTTGCGCTACCAAACAATTCAATACCAGCATTTTTGCTAACAATGATCCTTGGAGCCGCCACTTTTACAACCCTAGGAATTGCCTTCACTAGTCTAATTCCCAATTCGGACGCTGCTGCTCCAATGGTAAACGCCTCGATCATACCTTTGATGTTTATATCTGATGTATTCATTCCTATGGACAGCGCACCAAATTGGCTCAACGGAATAGCCCAAATATTCCCGGTACGACCATTTTCGCTATCATTACAAGAAGCCTACAGTCCATTCTCCACTGGCCTAACTGAAAACCCGGAAAATTATTTGATACTACTTGCATGGCTAATGCTAGGCCTTGCAACATCACTAAAATTTTTCTCTTGGGAACCAAGAAAATAATATCTAGGCAAAGATCATATTAGATACAGCCTTTACAGAAAGTTGTAGAGGATATAACAAACTATTACCATTCTTTATTATTTCAGAGTTATGGAGATACTATGAGTGCCTTAAAAGACCTTAAAGTCTTAGATTTATCAAGAATTCTCGCTGGACCATTCGGAACCCAAATATTAGCTGACTTAGGAGCTGAGGTCTGGAAAGTGGAATCACCATGGGGCGACGACACCCGTGGATGGGGTCCCCCTTTTGTGGGTGAGGAAAGCGCGTATTATCTTTCTGCAAACCGAGGGAAGAAAAGTATTATAGTGAACCTTAGGGATGAAAAAGGCCAAAAAATAATCAAAGAACTAGCACAAAAAGCTGATGTTTTCGTAGAAAATTTTAAAGTGGGAAATTTAGCTAGATTTGGGTTAGATTACGATTCCATATCCTCCCTAAACCCTAAAATCATTTATGCTTCAGTTACCGGATTCGGGCAAACAGGACCTAGAGCTCCAGAACCAGGATACGATGCTGCTTTGCAGGGAATGACAGGGGTCATGAGTGTTACTGGTGAAGCTGAAGGTGGCCCTACTAAAGTGGGCGCTGCATGGATCGACATTATGACAGGTCTCACATCTACTATCGGCATTTTATCGGCCCTGCATGAGCGATCTTTAAGTGGGAAAGGGCAGCACGTCGACGTCTCATTATTTGATGTCGGCATCGCATGTATGGCGAACATAGCCCAAAGCTATTTAGCTACTGGTGAAGCACCAGGACGAATAGGAAATGCACACCCACAAGTAGCACCCTACCAAGACTTTACAGCTTCCGATGGAGACTTCATGACTGCTGCCAATAACGACGACCAATTTAAGCGAATGTGTGAAACAGTAGGAAAGCCTGAGTTAGCTGAAGATAACAGGTTCTTGTCTAATGCTGACCGAGTGAAAAACCGAAAAGAGCTCGAAGAATTATTGAATACTGAATTCATAAAAAATCCTAAATCTCATTGGATGTCTGCGCTACAAGAATCGGGATTAACAGTCACTTCAATAAACACCTTAGACGAAGTCTTTAAGGATCCTCAAGCCGAGGCTCGCAAATCACTATGGGAAATTGACCATCCGAATTTGGGAAAAATCAATTTACTAGGAAGTGCCCTTCAACATCTAAGCAGAACTCCAGCCCAACCAACAAGTCATCCTCCTTTATTGGGAGAACACACAGAAGAGGTGATGAAAAATGTATTGGGAATGGATGGACAAGAAATACAAGAATTAATTTCATCAGATGTCATTAAGGGTAAATAGATAAGACTGCAATCCATAATGCAATAATCAAGGCAAGAGAAACGTTTCTGCTCTAGGAGAAAATTCAACATGAAAATCAAAAGTATTAAAGCAATAGCGGTAAATTTAAGTCCCGATCCTAAAACTCAGCCGCGAGTAGAAGTGGACCCAAATGGTGGATATTTTGTAAACCCTATGGATAGATACAAATTTGATCCCAAATACAGGTCGGGCACAAATTGGACTCGTGTTGCCTGCGTTGTAACAGCTGAAGACGGGACATGGGGTTTAGGAACAACAATACATTCTGGCCCTGTCGTATCCATAATAAATGATCACTTTTCTGAACTCTTGGTAGGTCAAAATCCAATGGCCACCGAAAAAATATGGGATATGATGCGGAGATCATCCTCACCATATGGAACTGCAGGAGTGGTGAGCTATGCAATCAGCGCCTTAGACAATGCCATATGGGATCTCAAAGGAAAACTTTTAAAGAAGCCGGTTTACGAACTTCTCGGAGGACCGGTGAAAGATGATATTTTTTGCTACGCATCTAATACCATGTTGAAATACAAAACTAGTGACTACATGGATTGGTTCCTTGAATTAGGTTTCAAAGCAGTGAAAGTATTTTTGAGACATGGTCCTGATGAAGGTTTGGAAGGTCTAAACAAAAATGTCGAGATAGTGGCTAAGACCAGAGAACAAATAGGTCCTGATATCGAATTAGCTGTCGATTCATGGATGTCTTCCAATATAGAATATGCGGTCCGTGTCTCAGAGGCACTCAAGCCATACAGTATCAAGTGGTTAGAAGATTACATGCTCCCTGAAGATATGGATAGCTATTCTAAATTAAGACAAAGAGTTCCTGCACAGACTTTAGCTACCGGCGAACACTGGTACACAATACACCCATTTGCAGATGCAGCGGGGAGGGGTCTCGTAGATATACTGCAGCCAGATGTCCAGTGGGTAGGAGGAATAACAGCGAGCGTAAGAATTTGCCATATCGCTGAAGCCCATGGCCTAACTGTAATAGGGCATGCAGGTATGAACTATCCGTATGGACAGCATCTAGCATATGCTATGCCAGTCATTCCATGGGGAGAAAGGTCCGAGGGTGTTTCGCCTCCTGGAGTACCACTAGAGGAGATGGTCGCATTACCGGGAACCCCTGTGATAAAGAACGGTAGATTAAAACCTTCCGATGCTCCAGGATTTGGCATTGAAGTAGACATCGACTGGATCGAAGCAAGAGCAATATAAAAAAAAGGTCCTCAGCTGCTTTGCCGCAACTGAGGACCTTCAAAACGCCTTAGTAAACTAATTCTTTAAAAAGCCAACTTTCTCATATTCGCCTTTTACTACTGGCCTAGCATCTATTTCTAACCAATCTTCTAATATTTCTGTATAGACGCTTCTGAAGTCTAAATTAAACCTCAAGTCACCCTCTAAAAGTTGGTCTGGTGCCAAAGAGGGATAATCACTGTACTGTCCTCCCTCTACTTGATCACCAATGACAAATGCCACTCCTCCAGACCCATGGTCTGTACCATTACCATTGTCCTTAACTCTACGTCCAAATTCTGTGAAAACAAACATTATGACATCGTCACTTTTATTGGCTCTC
>Ga0209034_10000089_pt1 | contig 43824 bp, 43 predicted proteins | sample MarorgKNORR_S2LV_2_FD_188219 | JGI IMG/M metagenome (GOLD analysis project Ga0209034, IMG submission 188219) | Marine microbial communities from the Southern Atlantic Ocean, analyzing organic carbon cycling - 250m_A/KNORR_S2/LV (SPAdes) (version 2) | ecosystem: Environmental > Aquatic > Marine... | reverse complement strand
CTCGACGATGATCTTGATGTTCAGGAGGATCGGAAGTAATTGGAGGGCTGCGGAAGCTACCTATGTCTGCCACGGGGAGGTCATTAACGATTACAGATTTCGATGAGAAATGGTCGGTGTCATGAGCAATCGCTGAGATGTCTTCGTGGCGGGTTGGAAGGTAAACCCCATGGAAACGGTCAGTGTGGGCAACTGGACATCCCCCTTCACGCATGTCTTTCCAAATGGAGTAAGGATCCGCGCTGTAGTCAACGTGGAAGTGATCGAAGTCCGTTTCCCAGTCTTCGACGTCAGGCCTATTTGGAATGTCCACGGTTACCCCCTCTTGCAATGTGTTCCATCACCAGGAACTGCGCCCAACAAAGATCGTAGCCGGATCACCACGATCCACCTCGAATTCTTAGGCTTGTTCGCACGTATGGCGGCGCTGGTAACCGACGTACGGCTACGGTCAACACATGGCCAGGATCTTTCAGCAGATGGTCGCCCGACCCGATTCACGTCAGGTGGCCATGCAACTCGAAGAGCAGGGTTTCGACGGAGTGTCATTCGTTGATTCACAGAATTTGTCGGGTGATGTTTACGTCGCTATGACCTCTGCGGTACTCGCCACCGAACATCTACACGTCAGCTCCGGGGTAACCAACCCGGTGACACGTCACCCGGCAGTCACTGCGGGTGCGGTCGCTAGCGTGAATCGTTTAGCTTCCGGGCGAGTGCAACTGGGAATTGGGCGCGGTGACTCCGCGTTAGCGCACCTCGGCAGGGCCCCCGCTCGGGTCAAGGATTTCGAACGGTACTTGTCGGCTGTCCAGGCGTATCTTCGCGGGGACGAGATTCCTTTTGATGCACTCGATTTTGCCGAATCTTCAGCTCCGCCGGTTGATGAACTTGAACTTGCGGATACAGCGGGAACTAGTCAAATATTTTGGTTGCCCGGTTCTTCGGGCAAAGTGCCTGTCGAAGTTGCGGCCACGGGTCCCAAAGTAATTAGCGCGGCAGCTCGCCACGCAGAACGAATCATGTTTGCGTTAGGAGCTGCCCCCGAGCGCATCGCCTGGGGCATAGAGGTAGCGCGGACCGCTCGAAGCGATGCCGGATTGGACCCCGACGACTTGAGATTCGGGGCCTACGTCAACATTGTGTGCCACCGAGACCAGGAGCGAGCTCGAGACCTTGTGCGCGGAGGCTTGTCTACTTTCGCGAGATTCTCGGTTATGCACGGCGAAGTTATTGGACCTGTGTCGGAGTCTCAACGCAAAGTCATGGATGATCTGCACGACAATTACGACATGAACAGTCATACCCGTGCTGATTCCCAACAAGCTGCGGTTCTCACCCCCGAGTTCGTCGACAGTTATGCCATAGTCGGCGGTCCCGATGTGTGCGTTGAACGCATCCGTGGTCTTGACCAATTAGGACTCGACAAACTTATTTTCGTGGGAGCGACGATGGGAAGCAACCGAGAAATCGCAGCAGAGTCAGATGCACTGATACGCGACGAAGTCCTTCCCAACTGTTGAGATCGAGCGTTAACGAAGTAGCGCTTTACCGTAAATGTTGGCGGCATGATCCCAAGTCAAAATCGCGTGAGATCTCGCAGCGTTGACGTCGCGCCAAAGTCGTTGGATCGGTTCGTCCACCCTCATGGCATTAGAGCCGCTCGCCTCGTACAGACGATCCACTGCCGTTGATAACGCCTTCACTCCCCAACCGCAGTCACGCACGATGGACGCGTTAACCAACTGGTCGACTTCCTCAGCGGCGCCGAGTTGATCTAGGCGCGCGGCCGCGTCGTACAGCAGTAATTCCGCGGCCAGAATTTCGGCAGTGGATTCGGCCAGCCGATAGCCCGCTGCCGGGTCGTTTCTCTGCGTGGCGCCCAAAGCAACGAGGAAATGATCATCGACTCGTTCCTGGAACCTGCGTACAGCGGCTTTAGCAGCACCAATCACCGGCGCGGCAAGCACGAGTATGGCTGTTGTTCGCCACGGGCAGGTATAGAGCGGGCCGCCATAATCCAACTGGCCTGGTGATTTGCGACTAGCGCTGTCGGCTACTCGGAACACGCGACGAGCGGGGACCGCCACCTCTTCAGCGATAACCAGGTCTTTGCTTCCAGTGCCGCGAAGACCGATTACGTCCCACGACTTGTGATCAATGATTACTTCTTCGGCCGGTAAGGCGCAGATGACAGGATTCGGTTGGTCACCAGGCAGCAAGCCGCCGACGCTCAGCCATGGGGCATGATCGCATCCCGAAGCGAACCCAAAGCGGCCCGACACGATGACGTCATTTCCCTGTTGACGAAATTTTGTTTTTGGGACAATCGACGCGCTTACAAGATTCGTTGGGTCGTCCCAAATGTCCTGACGGCCCTCAGCTGGCATGTGGGCAAGCATCCAGTTGTGCGCGCTCCACACAGCGAGACACCATGAGGTTGCCATGCAGTACTCGCCGGCGACCGCAACAGCGCGCATGTGATTTTCGATCGAAGATTGAGCCCCTCCGAAGTCAGTTGGCTGCAAAAGCCGGGCCGCGCCCATGGCCTTTATATCGCTAGCGTTCTCGGCATCAATCCGGCCAACCTCGTCGGCCGCTGCCGCTTTTTTCTCCCACGACGGACCAACGGAGTGGAGTCCTTCGACCACCTCATCAAGATTCACGACACCTACCCTAGAGACCTTGAGGCCAAGTCAGCTAACAACGACATATATCGGAACGACTTGCGTGACTAGTCTTGCGACGCAAGAGCTTGGCATAGGGGCATGATGGGACGACTAGAGGGCAAAGTAGCTGTGATAACGGGCGGCGCACGCGGTCAAGGTGCGGCGGAAGCAGAAATGTTCCGCGACGAAGGTGCTGCGGTGGTTATCACCGATGTGCTTGACGTCGAAGGCGGTCGAACCGCGGGGGCACTCGGCGTCGAATTTTTGCACCACGATGTCTCATCCACTGAAGCGTGGGATGTTGTGGTCGAGGACGTAATTTCTCACCATGGCCGAATCGACGTATTAGTCAACAATGCGGGCATCTTGCGAGGAGCGCGACTGGTCAACACCAGCGATGAAGATTGGGATCAAACCATCGCCATAAACCAGACCGGCGTTTTCTATGGGATGCGAGCCGTTGCGCCACAAATGATTGAACAAGGGTCCGGTTCGATAGTGAATATCAGTTCTGTGGCGGGACTGGAGGGCACATTCGCGTCCATGGCGTACGGAGCTACCAAATGGGCTGTTCGCGGAATGAGTAAGATCGCGGCGCTGGAATTGGGGCGGCACAACATCCGTGTGAACTCCATTCACCCAGGGTTAATCAATACCGATATGACTTCGGAATTCGATAAAGACCGGATGGTGCGTGCGATACCCCTCGGGCGTGAAGCTGAGCCATCTGAAGTTGCAGCGGTCGCGCTGTTCCTCGCGTCCGACGATTCCAGCTACTGCTCTGGGCAAGAATTCACCGTCGACGGTGGCATGCATCGCTAGGTGACTACCACTTTTGATGCACTAAAAATCCGTTACTTTCCGTTGATCCTTGTCTCCGGTTGGACGTGGGGTCTTTCTCGCTGGGGAGTTTCGTTCGTCGGCCCGTTCATCGTAAATGAACTGACCGGATCAGCTCGAATGGTCCAACTAGCAGGGGTGGCTCTTTGGTCCCCGTTGCTATTTGGAGGTGTGGTTGGGGGATGGATATCGGATCGATTCGACCGACGCCGCGTAGTGATATCCCAATTTTTTGTCACTATTCCCGGCCTCATTCTTCTTGGATGGATTGAGCTAGCCGGTGAACTACGGCTTTGGATGGTTTATCCGGTGCTCTTCGTAACGGGCATCGGCTGGGTCTTCGACATGGTGGGCCGGCGAGTGATTGTTTATGACCTTGTAGGGCCAAAAAACATTGACAATGCCTTGGCTCTAGAAGCGAGCGGCGGAGCAATCGCGTTGGCATTAGGTGCCGTCGGTGGCGGGACCCTCATTCAAACTTTCGGTGTCGGTTGGGCGCTCATTGTCATGGGGGCCTTGCAAATCGTTTCATTTAGTGCTTTCGCAGCGGTACCGGTCATCGCGCGAATGGAGCAGGTCGCCACTGCGGGGGTTTCTGCATTACTTGATGGAGTGCGAATGCTCCGGACCGAAAAGAGTCTGGTGTCAATCCTTGGCGTCACCGCTTTTGTGAACTTTTTCTTCTTTTCCTCCAGCCCTCTTCTACAGGTCGTCGGCGGCAAATTTGATGTCGGCCCTGCCTTACTGGGACTCCTGGCAGCGATGCTGGGTATTGGCATGTTCGGTGGGTCGTTGGCGATGGCCCGATACCAACCTCAACGGCGTGGACTGATGTATGTGTGCGGTTCATACCTGGCCTTCCTGTTTATGATCGGATTTGCTCTAGCGCCGTGGTATCTCGCCTCGGCCGTGTTCTTGGTTGTCGCGGCATCCGGTATGGGACTGTTCGCGTCGACCCAAGCTGTGTTGGTAATGGATTCGGTTTCCGAGGAACGACGCGGTCGCGCCTTAGGTCTGTTGAGCAGCGCTATCGGCGTCCTGCCAATAGGAATGCTCGCATTAGGTGAGATTGCGGAATTGGTGGGTACGTCGCTCGCTATAACAATTTCGGTGATCACGGGCGCTGTTCTGATGACAATATTCCTGCGGATCCGCCCCGAAACCCTGTACTTGAGCCAAAACACGGGTGAGGAAGAGGTGTCCACGAAAGAGGATCCGCCGCGTTCAAGGGGTCTCCCGCCGACCGTATTCAACCTGAAACCAGTTTGATTTATATAGTCGCTAACCAGTCCCGCAAATCGAACAATGACGCCGCGGAGATCTCATGACCCATCGGATATTCGAGATAATCCGGCGAATGGCCTGACGCGACCAAAAAGTCGCGGATATGACGCCCTCGCTCGATGGCAACCATAGGATCCTGAGTCCCGTGCTGTATCAAGGTTGTTGGAAGGGTCGTTAAGTCGTATTCGAAATCCGGTATTTCCTGCAACATGCCCGACAAACACGCCAAGCCGGCAGGGCGGACGGAGGTTTCCTTCCGCAACGCCACCGCGAGAGCCATTGCGCATCCTTGAGAAAAACCGAGGAGAACCATTTCGGCCCGATCGAAGCCCCCGGCCGCGCAAACAGCGTCAATAGTTGCGTCGATCGCTAAGGCAGAAGCTCTAAAGGTGTCGGACTCGACGATTCCTTCGCTATTTCGTTCGTACCACGCAGCTCCAATTGGTACGAGGTCTATGGGAGCCCGGAAACAAACAGATGTGAAACGTCCGTCGGGGTCAATGTGTTGGACGACTGGAGCCAAGTCGTTTTCATCCGCGCCAAAACCGTGGAGCAGAACCAAAAGTCGATCACCGGGTCCTAGCGACCCGACGGGGTTAACCCGCAGCAAACCCGAATCTTGATCCACTGAATCTCCTAGCGCCGAAAGCATCATGGCAGAACTCATCGCTTGGCACAGACCGATCGGTTAAAACGCTGAGATAAAGGATCTGGGATCATTTGGTTTGCGCGGGCAATAAAGAGGTAACAGCTTTACGATGGCTTGAAGAATGAGCGACGCCACCGACCACTTCGATACACCGCGTGCTTGGGCGGTTGCTATCGGCGCCTCGATCGCCAACGGCGTCGCGTTCGGCGTTCTATATACCTTCGGGGCTTTTGTTACTTCCATGGCTGATGAGTTCGACGCCAACCTTGGACCCACGTCGATCGTGTTTGGCCTATCGATGTTTCTGTTTTTTGGGACTGGCGCTATTTCGGGCCGATGGTCAGATGCGTATGGGCCTCGACCCCTGTTGATCGTCGGTGGAGCTCTTTTTTGTGCCGGTCTTGTCGCCACCTCGTACGTGACGGCGATTTGGCAGGGCTATATCGTTTACGGAGTCGGTTGCGGAGTGGGCGGTGGGATTTTCTGTTCCCCACTGTTTTCGACAGTCGCCACTTTTTTTGTCAAATACAGGGCGTTAGCTCAAGGCGTAGCGGCCACCGGATCGGGAGTTGGAACTCTTCTTCTCGTGCCCTTCGCTAAGGCGCTGATCGAAAGCGAGGGGTGGCGGAGCAGCTATCGCATCCTGGCGCTGATCTCCGCAATCGTGTTCGCCGTCGGACTTTTACTCGTCCGCCGATCACCATCACAAGCCCCAGGTGGACCTGACGGTCACGTCCGAAGGGTGATACGAACCCGCGAATTCAAAACACTCACCACCGCCTTTGCACTCATGTCAATGGCCTTGCTCGGTGCGTTCGCGTTTGTCATCAAATTTGCTGAAGACGATGGGATCAATCCTTCCAGAGCGGCGCTTTTAATGAGCGTGGTGGGCGCGTCAAGCATTCTCGGTCGTCTCCTCCTCACCGCAGTCGCGGGGAAACTGGGATCGGTTCGTCTATTACAAATTGCTCTTGCAGCTCAGCCGCTCGCATATTTCTTCTGGATGATCGCGAATGGCCGTTACGCGCTGTTAGTGATCTTCGCGGCGCTTCTAGGCCTCACCTACGGAGGTTTCGTCGCGTTAGCTGGGGACGTGGTCGCGTTCTACTTCGGCCTGACAGGAATCGGTGCTGTCACAGGGATGCTCTTTCTGTGTTCGGGCTTCGGGAGCTTGATAGGTCCCCCAATCGTGGGGTTCCTCGCCGATCTATCAACGATTCGACTCATTCCCCTCAGTTCAGTCTTCGTAACGGCGTTGCTCGGCGCCATCATCCTCCTCACCATTCCCACCAAGCCCGTTGAGTTCGCAAGCACTGAATCCCCAGCGGAAACCCTGCTACCCGTCGTCAAAGCGCCCGACCAACTGAATACAAAAGAAGCTGCAGGCCTTCGTCCTACGGTGTTTGATCTGGAGCCGGTCTGATCGGTCGGCTGGAACTAGAGTTCTTCTAGGCGGACGGACGTTCGCATCGAAGGGGGTCCGAAGTGACGTCGGCAGTGAGCGAGATTTTCCCGGGAATCAGCATTATCGACTCTGATACCCATTGGTCCGAACCGCATGACCTATGGACCAGTTTGGCTCCGGCCAAGTACAAGGATTTGGTGCCCCAAATCAAGGAGCACAACGGCCGACGAAAGTGGGTGATCAACGGCGATATACCTATCGCCGGAGATTCAGCTGTGAGTGCAATTCTGCCGGACGGCGAGAAAATGCTTGGACTTCGGTTTTTGAAAGCGGACATCGAGATGGTTCACGCTGCAAGTTATGACTGCCAAGCCCGGTTAGACCTTATGGATCTGATGGGGATCAGCCACGGCATCGTCTACCCCAATGTGGGAGGTTTCGGAAACCAAAACTTTCTGCGTGTGGAGGACGAAGCACTGCGCATCGCCTGCGTCGAGATCTACAACGACTGGATGACTGACCTACAGCAGCGTTCAGGAGATCGAATTCTGCCTATGGCACTCGTACCTTGGTGGGACATCGACGCCTGCGTTGCCGAAGTTGATCGCATGCAACGAAACGGAGCGAAGGGCATCGTTATGTGCTCCAACCCCCACGATTCAGGAATGCCGAACTTCGCTCAACCCGAGTGGCGGCCATTTTGGGAAATTTGTGAATCCTTGAAGATGCCGATCAACTTCCACATCGGCGCGTCGGAGGGCGACATCAACTGGTCTGGGTCGGTGCCCTATGACACATGGTCAGGGGACGTAAAAATTAGTCTCGGAGGCGCCGCTATCTTCCTGGGCCAGTTGAGGTGGATGGTCAACTTACTGGTCAGTGATGTGCCCGAACGCTATCCCGGCCTCAAATTCGTCTCCGTTGAGTCCGGCGTGGGTTGGATCCCGTTCCTGCTCGACGCATTGGACTACCAATGTGGTGAGACTGCCCCCGAGCACTTAGCGCATCTCTCGATGAAGCCATCCGAATATTTCAGAAGGCAATTTTATGGATGCTTCTGGTTCGAATCGAAAACGCTAGGTCCAGCGATAGAACATCTGGGACCCGATCGCATCATGTTCGAAACTGATATTCCACACCCCACCTGCCTCTACCCTCACAGCGTCGAGAGGGTGCGAGATGCAATCAAACAACTTTCGCCCGCAGTCCAGAAAAAAATCCTGCAGGACAACGCAGCAGAGTTGTACGGCATAGAGGTGTAATTCGTCGGTGAGCTCGACGCGACGACTGGTAGATGAACCTGGCAACGGGCTCGTAGAAATTTTCAGCCTGCCGACGGAGGAAACAACACTGCTGCATCTGCTCAAGGAAGTATTTGTTCATTGGGACACGGTGCAGTTCGGACCCATCATCCAAGGGGCCGCATACGAAATAAAGGCTCCTCGCGCGCCTCGGATCACAACGTTGGATGGGTACGCAACGCTTGACTTTGGTGACTGGCATATCCATGTTTGCATCGGACCCACCATCGGTGATCCGTCGAATCCGACCGAGCCGGAGGTTGCCGCGATCAGACCGTGTCAGCGGGCGGAGCTGTACCGGTATCTGCGAGATGGAGCGCCGGTGTCTTGGGGCCTTCGCCTATTCAACGGCGCGGAAGAACAACTGATAACAGTGTTGCTACCTAACCCGTTCTTGGACGAAAGTGGCAGACCGTGCGAAGCGAACTGGGACCGCCTAAGCCTCTGGGACCATTTGCGATCAGAGTTTCTTAACCTCGGTCCAGACCCTGTTGATCGGACGGGTAAGCGTTTTGTCCATGGTTGACTCCCTGCAAACCATTCGCTGTAGAAGCTAGTTTTTTACTTCTATGGAAAAGCCGCTTTCCGATGTGACGGTACTTGATCTGACCAGAGCCCTAGCCGGACCTATATGCGGCCGGCTCCTGAGTGATTTAGGGGCTCGGGTGATCAAAATTGAACCCCCGGACGGCGATTTGACTCGGCTGATGGTTCCACGGGTTGACGGGCAATCTCCGTACTACGTGCAGTACAACGCAGGAAAAGAATGCGTGTCGATCGATCTTCACTCGAGGGCAGGGCGAGAACTGTTTCTCCAACTGGTTCCTCACGCTGACGTCGTTCTTGAGAACTATCGACCCGGGGTCATGACCAGGTTGGATATCGACTATGGCCAACTGATAGAGGTGAATCCGCAGATCATTATGGCGTCGGTCAGCGGTTGGGGTCACAACAACACGCGTTCGGGTCAAGGAGCATTCGCGTCCGCGATTCATGCTGAAGCTGGAGTGACTGAGATGGTGGCTCGACGTCGGGGAGAAGAACCTCGAAACGACCCCATGTCTCACTCCGATACCTACGCCGGGTTACATGCGCTGGGAGCTGTGCTTGCTGCTCTTCACCTGCGTGATCGAACAGGAGAGGGTCAAAAAGTTGAAGTATCGATGGCAGAAAGCACGCTGATGGTCAATGACCTCGCCGCCATTGAGATGACTGGGCAAGACCCCGCAGTTGGGTTTAAGGGTGGTCAGAACTGGTCGCCTGTCCTGCGAATGGCCAACGGTCGGTATGTCAGCATCACGATTGACATCACAACCAACGACGGGTTTCGTTACATGGTCGAAGCGATCGGACGTCCTGAGCTCGCTGAAGATCCCCGCTTCGCCGTTATTGAGGACCGAGTAGCGAATCGCGATGCATTGACAGGCATCCTTGCTGAGTTCATAGCAACATTAGAGAACGCCGCAGCGGTAGAGGCTGCGATCGGGCCCAGCGCGGTGTTGGCTGCCGAAGTGCGAACGGTTCCTGAACTGGCTGCAACCGACTGGGCAGCTGAACGAGGAGCATTCGTAGAGATAGACACAGGGAGAGGTGAAACGATCGACGTCCCTCAATCACCCTGGCGATTCCGAGATGCGGACGCGGGCGCCAAACCATTCGTGGGATATCGGGGTGAGCACAACAGAGAGGTCTTGTCGGACTTATTGGGATTGAGCGCATCCGAACTCGACGTTCTTGAGGCTGACTCGGTGATCAGCAGCCGACCGCCGCGATGGCTGCGAGAGCCTGATTAGACAGCTAGATCCCAGGAATTGACGAAAAATCTGGGTCGCGCTTGTCGAGAAACGCGGTTATCGCTTCGACGTTCGCAGGGGCTCCCAAGAGTCCGGCGTACGCGGCATTTTCACGTTTATGTGCGGCCCATGCGTCCTCGGGCCGGCCGGGCCCCATGAGTAACTGCTTCGTCGCTATGAGTGACGGGATCGGGTTCGCAGCTAGCTCCTGAGCCACCGCCATTGTCTCGACCATCAACTCTTCGGGTTCGGTTACTCTCCAAACCAGACCCATCTCCAAACATTCCTCAGCACTAAACCAACGGCCCGACATGAGAACGTATGCGGCGTTCTGCCAACCCATTCGTGTGGCGAAGGTGTAGCTACTTCCGGCCTCGGGTGCCAGCCCTAATTGAGGGAACGGCGTCCTAAGGCGAGCGGAATTTGACATGAACACCAAATCACAATGAGCGAGGAAGGTCATGCCTATGCCTACGCCGAGTCCGTTTACTGCAGCGATAAGGGGCTTCTGGAACTCGGTGAGTTGCTTGAGCATCCCAGGGAAAAGATGATCCCCGCCCTCTCCATCTGAGAGCCCCTCTTGCATTTCTTGAAGATCTTGACCCGCAGAAAATGCTCGACCTTCTCCCGTGATGACCGCGACTGCCACTGTGTCGTCGGTTTCGACGTTGCCAAGTGCGTCTCGAATTCCCCCGAACACAGCGTTGTTCATGGAATTCAACGCTTCGGGACGATTAATGGTGATGACTCTTACTCTGCCAAGGTCCTCAGTAACGATAACTGGGTCGCTCATAGCTGCATCTTGGCACGGCCAACAGGACTTTGCTCAAGGAGCACATGACGTAGCAAGCAAACCTTAACAACTGATATTTATATGATATGTAATACATATCAAGTCATGTGAATCGGGTAGGGGCTATGACGACCAGGCAACAGTGGACCTGCGCCAAATGCGATGGGCGAGAAGCAGACACCGGAGTAATTCGAACCACAGGAGGAGGCGCCTCAAGGTATTTCAATATTCAAAACCACAAGTTCGACTACATCAGCTGCAAGAACTGCGGCTACACCGACCTGTTCCGGGCGGCCGAACAGGGCGGCGGATGGCGCACCGTGCTCGACGTTCTTACGAACTGATGGGTATGGCCGGCATCAAAAACTTCGAAGTTGACAGCGTCGAACTAGATGAGGACGAGAAGCTCCTCATGGTCAGCAAGCTACTTGTCGCGTTGACGAGCGGGTTACATACGCGACCCGCCGTAAACGCCGACTCTGTCGAGTAGATCGTGGCCCGCAAGGCGTACCCCCTAAGGCTTGATTCCCAAGTCCATCTGGCCATTGAGAAATGGGCGGCTGACGAACTTCGTAGCGTCAACGCACAGATCGAGTTCTTGTTGCGCCAAGCCCTTCAGAACGCGAGGCGCACAGAAGGCCGATCGTGAATCATCCTTCGGGCCCATCGATCGCGGAGCTACACGTTGGCGATCAACCTGAGACCTGGCAAGAGATGGGATTTAACGTCGAGAAGAACAGATGTCGTATCGGAACGGTTGACATCGTCTTCGTCGGAGACGAGCCAGGAATTCACAGTTGGGTACTGCGCGGTTCGTCTTCGACAGATTTTGGTTCAATCCCAACCAGCGTTGTCGAACAACCGATCCCTGAACACGCCGCGCCACACCGCAACTACTCCATAGGCATCGATCACTTGGTTCTCTCGGTTCCGGTGTTCCACGAAGGAATGGCTGCCGTCGCAGCTACGGGGGTCTCAATGACCGACCCGCAACCGTTCGGAGTTCCGGACAAATCGATGCTCCGATCCACGACCCGAATGAGGGATTTAGAGCTTGAACTCATCGGCCCCCCAGTACTTGATCCATCGCGTCGCTGGGACCTGTGGGGCCTAGTAATAACCGTCGACGACATTGACGCCACAGCCGCGCTACTGGGTGGGCTTCTCCGCCCGATAAAAGCCGCTGTACAACCACACCGTCGAATCGCAACCGTCTCTAAAGCGGCGGGATCCGGAGTGGCGATCGCGTTCTTGAGTAAGAAACCTGGCACCTAGACACCTCAAGACGTGTTTAACAGAGATCCGCCTACCCGTTCCGTGATGAAATATCGGGATGAAGATCTCTGTCGCTTTTCCACCCGTTTCCGAAACGCCGGATCATATTCACCTCGCAGAACAATTGGGTTACCAAACAGCCTGGGTGTACGACACCCCGGCTCTCCAACTCGATGTGTGGATGACTTTGGCCTTAGCTGCGAAACGCACCCGACAGATCAAGCTGGGACCTGGCGTCCTCATCCCATCACTACGGCATCCGATGGTGACCGCGGCCGCAATAGCGACTCTTGTTGGTTTAGTGGGTCAGGAACGGGTGATCATTGGGGCGGGAACTGGATTCACCGGCCGCCGGGCGATGGGACAAAAGCCGCTCAAATGGACCGACTTCCCGGAGATGATCGGGATTGTTCAAGCGCTCCTGCGAGGTGAAACCGTTGAGTACGACGGCAAACCAATTTCGATGCTGCATTGGGACGAGCAGGCTCCAGATCGACCCATAGAAGTGCCATGGATTCTGGGCGTCAACGGCCCTCGTGGGCTCACCGCTGCTGCCGATATGGGTTGCGGAGTGTTCACCTCACGCCCGCGAGCAGACGCCAACTACGGCAATTTAAGTGACGTAATTTTGCTGACGAGCGGGACGGTGATGGAGCCCACCGAAACCGTGGACTCCAGGCGCGTCATCGAGACCGCCGGGCCGTGGGTCAGTGTCGCATACCACGCTTTTTTGGAGCAGAACGACGAAAGACTGTCGATGCTGCCGAACGCAGACAAATTCGCTCAGCTAGTAGATCAAGTCCCAGAAGACGAACGTCATCTGCATGTTCATTCTGGGCATCTCACGAACATGAACGCCATCGACCGCGAAGTGGTGGTCGGAGAATCGATGTTCCTTTCACCTTTTACGTTGCACGCGCCCGAGGTTCCAGAACGAATACATGAACTCGAACAGCAAGGCATCACAGAGGTCGCATTTCAGCCGATGGGCGACATCGAACGAGAGATCCGAGCATTCGCTGAGGCCGCAGACCTAAGTTAGAACAGCGCAACGTTTACTCAATGAAGGCGAAGACACGACATGAACAACCCCCCCAACCCCTACGACTTCCTTCCCGAAGTCGCGGCCTTCAAACTCTCCAGCGATGACGTTGCCGAAGGGGAAATGCTTCCCATGCCTCAGGTTTCAGGGATCTTCGGCGCCGGAGGCGAAGACGTATCTCCACATCTTCACTGGACCGGAGCGCCGGGAGACACCCAAAGTTATGTCGTCACATGTTTTGACCCGGACGCTCCAACCGGCAGCGGCTTTTGGCATTGGATTGTGTACGACATTCCCGCGGATGTCGCTGAGTTGGCGACCGGGGCGGGTTCCCAGGATGGGTCACGGCTCCCGGCAGGCGCCAAACAACTCAAGAACGATGCCGGCTTGTTCGGTTATTTGGGTTCAGCCCCTCCGCCCGGCCACGGGGCGCATCGCTATATGTTCGCGGTACATGCCCTCAACGTCGCGTCGCTACCTATTACAGAAGACACGTCTGCTGCTATCTGCGGCTTCAATATGTTCGGAACTACCCTCGCAAGGGCAGTGGTGACCCCGATGTACGAGCAGAATTAACTGACGTTATAGATGGCTACGCGCGAGCGGCCCTCACCGTATCTGCCACAGCGTCGGGGTCCGGAGGTGGCCCGTAAAACATCATCGTTGACCTATCAGCGAACTGGTTACGTTCTTTGAGCTTGGCGCCGACTTCCGAAGGGGTGCCTGAAACACACAGCAGATCTACAAGATCGTCGTCAATCTTCTCAGCCATCTCCCTCCAGGCGCCCTGTTTCGAGAGTTGATTCAACTCTGGCTGCAGGTGCTCATATCCGTGGTATTGGAGAACGCCCGCGTACGCTGGGGTTGAGCCATAAAACGCGAGTTGCGCCGCCGCTTTCTGACGAGCATCCGCAACCTCGGACTCGTCACGACCCATAGCGACGATCGTGAGACAAGCAATCGTCACATCGTTCTCGTCGCGACCCGCCGATTGGGCCGCGGCCCGCAATACCGGAAGCGTCTCGGCTTCCATGTGATCTGGCGTATGAAATGGATGAACAAAAAACCCATCGGCAGAGTGACCGATAGTCTCAACCATCTTGGGTCCGACTCCGGCGACATAAATCTTTGGCCGATCGCCTTCTAACGGACCGGGGCTGAAAAATGGGGTCATCAGGGTATGGGTGTAGAACTCTCCTCGAAAGTCGAGTTTTTCTCCGGATTGGAAGTTGTCCCAAATCGCGTGAAGTGCAGCTATGTATTCGCGCATCCGAATAGCGGGTTGAGACCATGTTTCGCTGTATCGCTTCGTGATGTGAGGCCTGATTTGCGTTCCGAGTCCGAGAATAAAACGACCGTTGGAGAGACGTTGCAGGTCCCACGCGGTGACGGCACACGTCATGGGGTTACGGGCGAAAGCGACCGCGATTGCGGTACCTAGCTCAATCGTGTTCGTTCGTTCTGCCGCTATAGCCAACGGCAGAAACGGATCGTGAGAAGCCTCAAATGTCCAGGCCGCGTTAAGTTGCATTTCTTCGAAAGCAGCCGCTTGGTCCGCACAGCCATTTGGGGTAGAAGCTGTCGTCGCCCCGTCGATCACTAGTTGAGTCACTACATGCCTCCTTGTCAGTCGCCGAACCATTCGACGCCGCCTTTACCCGCTTGTCGGGCAATTTCGGCTTGGGCCATGGTGAGCTTGGCTAGTTGGTTCATGTGAACTTCATCGGGACCGTCGGCGATTCGCATCAGTCTGCCCATCACGAACATTTCGGCGATCGGTGTATCACCGCTCACTCCCTTGCCTCCAAATATCTGCATAGCGCGCTCAGCGACATCGTGAGCCAACTTGGGACCAACGATCTTCACCATTGAAATGAAATCCCGGGCTCCTTTTGCCCCAGATTTGTCCATTTCTGCAGCCGCCTTAAGCACGAGGAGGCGAGCCTGTTCAATAGAGCAACGCGCTCGAGCAATGTCTTGTCGAACTGACGAAAACTCTGACAGCTTGTTGCCGAATGCCTCGCGTTGTTCGACCCGAGCACACATGAGATCGAGCATTCTCTGAGCCATTCCAACGTTGGTCATTGCATATTGGAAACGCCCAGGACCTAATCGTCCTTGAGCGATCTCAAAGCCGCGGCCTTCGCCGAGAATGATGTTGTCGATGGGAACCCGGACATCGTGGTACGCCAGTTCTCCGTGTCCCTGCGGGGAGTGGAAGTTACCGAAAACCGAAAGAGGACGCACGATTTCTAAGCCCGGAGTTTCTTTGGGGACAATGACCATCGAGTGGCGCTGATGCCGAGGATTGTCGGGGTTGGAGACGCCCATCGTGATCACGAACTCACATAGCGGATGGTAGATGTTGCTGCTCCACCATTTGCGGCCGTTGAGCACGTAATGGTCACCGTCGCGATCAATTTGGAGCTCCATGTTCGTTGCGTCGGAGGATGCCACTTGCGGTTCGGTCATACCGTAAGTCGACCGAATACGGCCTTCCATCAGCGGGCGCAGCCACTGGTCTTGTTGTTCTGCGGTCCCGTATTTGACAAGTACCTCCATGTTTCCCCGGTCGGGTGCCGAACAATTGAATACTTCGAACGACCAGGGAACTCGACCCATGACCTCGGCGAGGGGCGCGTACTCTAGGTTGGTGAACCCTGGACTCCATTCCGCGTATTCCGCAGGTAGAAACCAGTTCCAGATTTTTGCGGCCTGAGCTTTACTTTTCAGTTCTTCGACAATTGGCGGTTGTTGCCACATGTTGGAAGGATCTTCCACGAACGAGTGATGCTCTTGTTCGGCTGGGTACACGTTGTCTTCCATAAAGGACTCGAGCTTTTCTTTGTGCTCAAGTGTTTTCTCGTTGTAGTCGAAGTCCACTTCGAAACACCCTCTCGATATAGGCGGTCACACGCATAATTCCACACGAATAGGTCCCCGCGTCTCGAGAAAGGACCGAGAGCAACGATCGGCTATCGTGTGGATCCGTTGAACCGGACTTAGGAGCCGACGTGGAAGACGAAAATTCTCTGGTTCCTGCGTTAGTCGCCGTGTTCTTGGGGCTTGGCGGAGCGTTGGCAGCCGTCGCCGTGGTGCTAGTGACTGTGCTGGTCCTCGTCTAGCTGCAATCGGTCGGATCGTAGCGTCGTCTATACATCCATCTCAGGCATGTCATCGGTCACGCTTCCCGACCAAGACGCGGCGCGTTTTTCCATAAAGTGCATGACGCCCTCGGTTGCGTCGGGTTGGCTTCCTAGCCACGGGATCAAACGAAGTTCTTGTTGGAAGGTTGCACTGATCTCGGGGCGCAGATTTTCCCACATCAGTTTCTTTGTTACTGCGACCGATACTGGGGCCGCGTTGCGCGCGACGTCGCGGGCCCATTCCAAAGCCGCATCAAGAACCTGGTCTCCTGGCAACGCGCGCGCAGCAAGTCCGATCTGTGCCGCTTCGACACCTGAGAAGAACCTTCCAGACATGAGCAAGTCACTGGCTACTTGTAAACCCACCATGTGACTTAACAGCTTTGTTGAGCCCAACTCGGGGGCGATGCCCCGGCGCACGAACGCGAATTGAAGTTTCGCGTCTTCGGAAACAAATCGAACGTCGCACGTCAAGGGGAAGGTCAGGCCAACTCCGACAGCGTGACCGTTGATAGCGGCTACAACGGGTTTTGGAACATCCCAAGGCATAGTGCTCGGAGTTCCTTGTTCGTGGGGGTTCGCGTCAGGGTTGTCGGCGAAAGTGTCTCCGCCCGCCGAAAGGTCTTGGCCAGCGCAGAATGCGCGCCCGGCGCCCGTTATCACGACGGCTCTGACGGCGTCGTCAGTTTGAGTTGCCGCCAGTGCTGAACCAAGTTCAGCAGCCATGTGAGCGTTCCAAGCGTTTAAGCGCTCAGGACGATTGAGTGTGATGAGGGCGACACCCTCATCAACCTCATAGACGATCGAGTCATAGTTCATCGCCGCAGAGTAGTTGTGAGAGGCTAGTCGTTGACGAGAAAAGGGGTACTTGGTGGCTTTGGCGGATCGACACTTCGAAATAATCGAGACCAATGGCGTGAAACTGCGCTGCGTTGTCGAAGGTGATGGGCCTCTGATCATTTTGCTGCATGGTTGGCCCCAATGTTGGTACTTGTGGCGACATCAGATTGACCCACTGGTGAGCCAGGGTTGGAAGGTTTGTGTCCCCGATCAACGCGGGTATGGGTACAGCGATTGCCCCCCACAAATTAGTGACTACCGGGTTCGTGAATTGGCTGCCGATGTTGATGGGTTAGCTACAGCTTTGGGCTATGACGAGTACGCCCTCATGATCCACGACTGGGGTGCGCTGGTTGGCTGGAACGTTGCGTTGCTGTACTCCGACCGAGTGCGCGCCGTTGTAGGGATGTCGGTGCCCTACGGACGCAATTTGGATCCGGCATGGTGCACTCAGGAATTCTGGGGAGACAATTTCTTTTACTGGGCGTTCTTTTGCGAAAATGTTGGTGGCGCTGAAGCTCATTTCGAAGCCGATGTCAGAACCTCACTGTTGACTTTGCACCTGTCAGCCTCCGGAGATTCCGGGCCGCGAGTCAGTCCCACGGGTAAGAAAACGATGTTGGAAGCTAGCCCCGCTCCGCCCGCTGAGCTACCGGCCTGGATGACGCCCGAAGATCTTGACTACTACGTGGCGGCCTACACCAATTCGGGGTTCCGCGGAGGACTCAATTGGTATCGGAACATTCCGACCTTTTTGGAAGACACAGTCGAACTAGAAGGTCGCAAGATCGCGCAACCGGCGGTCTTTATCACCGGTTCAGAAGATCCGGTTCGCCAGATGACCGGGGGAAGAACCGGCGAAGAACATTTTGAAGACCTGCGGTCAGTGCACATCATCGACGGTCCGGGGCACTGGGTGCAACTGGAAGCCATCGAAGAGACCAACACCATTGTTCTCGAGTTCCTCTCACAGTTCGTCTGAACATGAAGCGGCAGCACCGGTCGAGGCCTGTCAGACTCTGAAGCATGAGCGAACCAATCATGAGTCACAGCGAGTCAATCGAAATTGCAGCTTTACCCGAAACAGTGTGGGCTTTGGTTACTGACATGGAACGGTATGGCGAGTGGAGTTCGGAGAACACAGGCGGCTATTGGCGAAAGAATGAGGACGGCGTCCCTGGGACAGGCAAAGTCGGCGATGAATTCGTAGGGATCAACCGCCGGGGCGACGACGAATGGAAGGCATTGGTAGAGATCACCGAACGTGAAGAGAACCGAAGCTTCGCCTTCGTAACCGGCGGCACTGCGATGAACTTCGTGCACTGGCGCTACGATCTCGATGCCAACAATGACGGCACAACACTTACCGAGTCATGGGCCTTGATGAATCTCTCTCCGATAATGGTCGAAAATGGAGAAAGTGAGGTCGAAATGCGGTCCGCCAACGCCCGAGAAAGCATTACAGCAACCCTTCTCGGTATGAAGGCAGCAGCCGAGGGTTAAACAATGGAGCGCCGCGGCCCTTTCGTTGTCGCGTGTTTAGGCGGACTACTTAGCGGCCTCGACACATCAGTCAACATCGCTTTTCCTGCCATCACGGCAGCGTTTGACATTGATGTGTCACAGATCCAGTGGGTCGTGGTCAGTTTCGTTCTCACTTATTCGGTCCTCCTTCTCCCCGCGGGTCGACTGGCGGACCGAGTGGGTCACGGCCGGATCACCGTCGTTGGCATCGCGTTACAAGGTGCCGCGTTCTTCGCCTGCGCGCTGGCGCCGTCGTTTCCTCTTTTCTTACTGGCCCGAGTCAGCCAAGGCGCTGCCATGGCGCTTATCTTGGGTGCCGCCCCGGCTCTAGTCACTCTGTCGGTCAGCGAGGAGCGACAGCCTCGAGCATTGGGTGTGTACGCGATGGCCAGCGCGATAGGGCTAGCGCTCGGTGCGCCTCTCGGAGGAATGCTGCTAAAGATCTGGGACTGGCCGTCGGTCTATTTCTTCCGGGTCCCGTACATGGTGATTGTGTTTGTAATTGCCATAGCTTCAGGGTTGCACCGTCGACCATCGAAGATCACCCGTCAACCGCTGGACCTTTTTGGGGCCGCGACGCTCGCGGGCGGTCTCGGTTTGGCACTGTTCGTAGCGAGTCGAGGGCTGACCTGGGGTTGGTTGACACCGCGTACAGCGATTCTTGGATGCGTTGCTGTACTGGTGTTAGTTCTTTTCTTTGCCGTTGAAAAACGGGCGTCGCTCCCGCTGGTGGAATTAGGGCTGTTTCGCAGACCGGGCTTCGGGCAAGCCAATCTCCTGAACGCACTCGCCAACGCCTCAATGTTCAGCTTGTGGTTTTTAGGTCCCTACTTCCTTGTAGACGTCCGAGGTCACGGCTCGATTTCAGGAGGGCTGATTTTGGGTATAGCGCCGACGACGACAGCCGGTGCAGCCTGGCTTGCCGGTCGGCTAACAAATCGGCTCGGACTCCGGGCCCTGACCCGATTTGGACTGGCATCACAGGGGGTTGGCCTGATCATTTTCAGCCGAGCTGATGCCGATACGCACCTGATCGTGTTGGTCGCGGCGTTGAGCATGGTGGGGATCGGTCTCGGTAGTTTCCAAGTCCCCAACATGAGCTTCGTCATGGCGTCCATACCTCGTTCTCAGCAAGGAGTCGCTGGAGGTATGACTCAAATGGTTCGAACGTCGGGCCTAGTGGGCGGATTGGCGATTTGGAACACAGCATTCGTAGGTCTTCGAGATCGTCGAGCTCGTTCCCTAGGTATTGACGATGTCACCGCATCGGAGGTATTCGTGCCCACCTTTGCCGAAGTCGTAGGAATGTCAGGTTTGCTTGCGCTCGCCGGAATACTGCTGACCGTTGGGGTGACCTTTGACAGCAAGATCAGAGATGCGCCTCGCGACGGGACGTGAAATTGTTTACTCCGACAAGTTCGCGAATCTCAGCTGACGGTTCAATTGAGCCTGCGTCCAACGGAGTGCCTGTTCCGTCCGCGATGCGAGTCATCATGTAGAAGTTCGCCGATACAGCGACCGCGTCCACCAAAACATCCGCGCCAGCTACTTCAAGTACATCGTCGCGAACCGACGCCAAATGGTCGGCGTCTCCAGAGAAGATTGCTTCACACAAACGTGATAGCAACGCGCCGTGTTCAACGCCGCCATCTCCGGCTTCTGAACCATCAACGGCTTCGAAACTAACCTGGGTATCTTGGTTCATTCCGCTCAGACCGAGCAGGAGAGCATGACTCGTCGTTCAGTAAAAACACTCGTTGAGTTTCGATGTCCTCGCGGCGAGTACTTCTACCTGCATACGAGTGAGTGAGTTTTGGTCTGAAACGAGGTCTCCCAACAATGAGCCCATTTTCACATATTGGGCTTCTAAGAGAAGGTTCATTGAATCGCCTTCAAAGGGAACAGCGCTCAGCGCCTTAACAACGTTGGGCCCTTTTATTGGGACAGTAGGAACCCAATGCGAAGTGACTGTGGCGGAATCGTTGGTTAACTGTGGCGGCTCGTCGAACGACGGTTCCGGCAGATCAACTCGTGTGAGATTCAGCGCGTCCGCGAAGCGGTCTACAGCGTTCGCTTGAGACACCACCCCTACGAGTTCGACATAGGCCTCTGGGTTAACCCCTTGACTCAATATTGACGCGTGCCACTCGGCAGTCAAAGTGCCCGGGTGGTTCGTCAGTCGCCAGATCGCGTCGACGGCGGCAGATGGAAGCACGTGATCTTCGGCTATAAGGCCGTCGATCTGGCTTGGCGACACCCAAGGCGCCAGTTGATCGCCATCTCGTGCGCGTCGAACCTCTTCAACCATGGCCAGTCGCTCCGCTCCGGACCACCAAGCGCCAGATGTTGCCCAACGTCTAGCTACCTCGGCATGAGAAGCGTCAAGATCGGGGCGAATCGGTAGTTCGGTTGCGTAAGCGGCCATGTTTAATCTTCCCATAGTCCAACAAAAAGCCCAGCGAAAGGTTGTTTGGGCCTGACGAAAGCATTCAAAGTAGCCTACGATCCGAGAAGCACGCTCACGAGCACGAAGGAGTGAACATGGCGACACCTCAAAGGGCCATTTTTAATGGGATGGGTCAGAACCAGTGGTATGTGCACCTCAGCCGCACCGAAGGCGCGGACCTCGGTGTCATCAAGTCGGTATTGCAAGATCTTCGAGCCGCCTGCGCCGCCGAGGACATCAATTTGACACTCGGTATCGGACCCGGACTTTTGCCGGATCTGACCGACGACGTACCTGACGACTTTCAGGCGTACGTCACAGTTGAGTCAGAGGACGGCTCAGGGCGCGAGGCCAAAGGGACCCAAGAAGAGTTGCTGTTATGGCTTAACCACGACGACAAAGACAAAGTCTGGAAAGCCCAATACGACGCACGTACGGCGCTGGAAGGCCACATGGCTGTTGCCCGCGAAACACCCACTTTTATCTATGGCGACTCGCTTGACATGACCGGCTTTAAAGACGGTACCGGCAACCCAGCTGATGAGGATCAGCCAGCTGCAGCGATCGTCCCTGATGGAGCGCCCGGCGCGGGCGGAAGCCACATCATCGCTCAAAGATGGGTGCACGACCTCGACAGTTGGAATGCTTTGTCTGACGAGCAGCAAGAAAAGAACTTCGGCCGAAAGAAGTTCCCGGGTATTGAAAAAACTGAGAGCCAGGAGGCATATAGCCATCTGAGTCACGTTGAACTGCGCGAAGACGGCAACCATGGCAACGAGGCGTCGGCCAAGCGAAACGAGATAGCACGACGTTCAACTCCCTACGCGTTCCACGACGGAACCGTCGGACTCTATTTCATGGCGTTTTGTAAAGACCAGGCGCCGCTGCGGGAGCGTCTGCGCTTGATGTACGGATTGGACGGCGCCGCTGCACGCGACGCCATGACCGATTATTCGAACCCGGCCTCAGGCTCTTTTTACTTCGCCCCAAGTGAAGAAACTCTGGACGCTATAACCGGTTAGAGCTTCGCCCGGATCGAAAAAACTAAATCGCATCGTGGTGGCCGACAAATGAGTCGGCCGCCTCGGTGCCTTTAGGGTCAAATGTGTGAAGCGACTTCCCATTGGACCAAGGTGAAATCAGGGGCTCCATCATCGTGATCTTCAAAGACAACTGAAACAGGTGCGCCGATTTCGATTTCCTGTAGTGGATCACCGAGAAGGTTTCCCACCATTCGGATATCGTCTGCGTGCGGTAATTCGACCAAAACAATGATGTACGGACCCCGGTCCGAGAGAGCCCTGTGCACCGGATGGTGCGGACGTTGCCAACTGTAAATCCGACCTACCGGATCTACCGTTACCCAATCAAGATCGAGCGAGTTGCACGCGTGACACATCCACTCAGGGCCCCACTGATGAATGTTGCAGGTACTGCAGCGCTGAACCCGTAGTTCGTGAGCTCGAGTGCCCTCCCAAAATGGGGCATCGAGTCCGTCGTTAGCCGGAGCTGGCTGTCTGAGGCCGGGCAAATGGGCGTCTGCGGTGAACCTGTTCATCCCAACGTCTCCTGGGTTCCGTATATTGCGGTGGAAGCGACCGCGACCATTGGACCCGCGTTGGCGAGAGCCACCTTTGCATCGGGAACCTGATTGTGAGACTCGCCGCGGACTTGTCGTACCGCCTCGATTTGAAGGCCAAGACCATGCATGTAGCACTCGGCGAGGTTGCCGCCGCTGGTATTAAGAGGAAGATTGCCTCCGTCTGCCCGCAAATTGTCAAATGTCAGTACGTCGTCGGCGTTTTCATAGGTACAGAGCCCGTGTTCGATCAAACTCATTACCACCCCGCCAGTGAAGTTCTCGTAGCTTTGAACGACGTCGACGTCTTGAGCGGTTACCCCGGCCTGTTCGTACAGGTATTTCGCCGCCGGTTTGAAGCTAGAGGTCACGTAATCAGTCGCATTTTCCACCGTGGCACCTGAACGGTGACCGCCGCTTTGCTGCGCAGCGAGCACCATCGCCGGCTCCTTCGCCAGATCCATCGCACGATCACTGCGAGTAATGATCATGGCAGCGGCCCCGTCGTTTTCGAGACAACAGTCAAACAATCTGTAGGGTTCGGTAATCCACCGCGATGCGTCGTAGGTTTCGGCATCAAGAGTGCGGCCGTTCATCACAGCGCGAGGGTTGTTTTGGGCGTGGTGATAGCAGGCCAGTGCTATGGAACGCATAGCCTCCCGCCCGACGCCATGTTCATGCATGAAGCGTGTGGTGCGCATCGCGTACATCTGAGCCGCGCTCATCATGCCGTAAGGCAATGTGTAGGCCGCACCGCCGCTCACCGGCCGTGAACCCCCGCTTCGTCCAAATCTCCCAAATTCACCTTGCGCCAAGCCGCGATACGCGACAACGACGTTTGCCGATCCAGCCGTAATCGCCCCGGCAGCATTCTGGACAGCAGCAGCGGCTCCTCCGCCACCGCTTGTCCATTGCATGTTGGAGTAACGCAATTCGGGAATCCCTAAGGCGTTAGCGAGTCGCGGTGGGTCGTTCCGGTCATTGGAGTAGGAGCAAAACCCATCGATTTCTTTTGGGCTGATCCCGGCATCCTCACAGGCTTCGAGGATGGCCTTTAACACCAGAACGAATTCGGGATCAGGAGATTGACCGTGTTTGTAGTAGGTCGTTTCGCCGACACCGACCACCGCGGTCTTCCCTTTGAGGTTGTAATCATCACTCATGATCAAGTGACGGTAGCCCCTTTGATCGCTAGTGCGCTCAGTTCAGGTCCTTGCAGCCGACAAGGTAACCAGTCGTTCATGACTTTTGCCCCGAGGGTTTCGTAAAAGTTGATCGCCGGTGTATTCCAATCCAGGACCTGCCATTCCAACCTTGGACAGCCGCGTGTCTCTGCAATTCGGGCGAGTGTCGCGAGCAACAATTCTCCGATCCCGACGCCGCGGTGCTGTTCGGGAACATAGAGATCCTCAAGATAAATCCCCTGTTTGCCCCTCCAAGTCGAATAATTGTGGAAGAACAGGGCAAAACCCCGAGCTTCACCATTTACTTCGGCTAGGAGACATTCGAAAGGTGGCTGCTGCGACTGCAGCTGAGCCCTGATGCTTTCCGGGGTGGCCTCCACGGCTTCAGGTTCTCGCTCGTATTGGGCCAAGCCTTGAATGAAGTTGTGAATCGTCTGAGCATCGTTCGCGCGAGCGAACCGGATGGTGGTGTCTGTCACGGCCATGGCCTAGCACTAGGTCAATGGGTTTAGCCAGTGTTCATGGTTCTGAGTTAAACGAATGCCTTGGTGCGCTGCAGCGACTAGAAACGTTACCGATGGCCGACAGTCAACTTTCCGAGTTTCGCCGCAGCATCGACAATATCGACGCTGCGCTCATCCACATGCTCGCGGAACGTTTTCGCATTACCCAGGCCGTTGGTCAGTACAAAGCAGATTCTGGAATGCCACCAGCTGATCCGTCGCGGGAGCAAGAACAAATCAAACGTCTTCGGAAACTTGCCGAAGATGCGGGACTGGACCCAGAATTCTCGGAGAAATTTTTGCGGTTTGTGATTGATGAAGTGATTCATCACCACGAGCGAATCGCGGATGGACCTTCGTAAACAATTTCAGTCGATTCGCTAAGTACCAGACCGTTTCTTGAGAACTTCGCTCAAAGTGTCGAAGATCGTGCCGATCTCATCATCGGTGATAATGAGGGGCGGGCAAAACGCCAGCGCCTCGCCTATTGGTCGACACACGACACCGTTGTTAACCATCGCATCGCGGGCTGGGACTGCGTCTTCTCCGAGTTCGCACGCCCAGATTCCACCAATTCCTCGAAAACTTTCGATCATTCCGTCACCGAGCAAAGCAGCAAAACCTTCGCTCATTCTTTGTCCGATCCGTTGCGCAGCGTTCACTAGCCCTTGCTCTTCGATTACCTGAATGTTGGCTATGGCTGCGGCGGCTGGGGTCGGGTGACCGGAGTAGGTGTATCCGTGCATGAATTTTGCCGTCTCGTCACTGACTAATTCATCGCTTAGGGCTTGAGAAATGATTACACCCGACAAAGGTAGATAACCAGAAGTCACACCTTTCGCAAATGTCAACATGTCGGGCGTCACGTCGAAGGTTTGGCTTGCGAACCATTGACCCGTTCGACCAAACCCGCAGATGACCTCATCGAATACCAACAAAGCGCCGTGCTGATTACACAAGCGACGTAGCCCTTCGAGGTAGCCGTCGGGGGGCATAATCACTCCTCCCGCACCTTGGACCGGTTCACAGATGACAGCAGCGATTTTTGAACCGTGCTGCGCGAATAGCTTTGCTGTTTCCTCGATGTCGTCATTCGGAATCTCCATCACGTGAGGAAGAAGCTCGCCCCACCCAACGCGGTTAGCTTCGATTCCTTGGACACTTGTTCCACCAACGTTGACACCGTGATAGCCGCTGGTTCGGCGCACAATGATTTGTCTTTCAGAGTCACCTCGACGTTGGTGAAACATGCGCGAAAGCTTTAGGACGGTGTCGATCGCTTCGGAGCCAGAGCATCCGAGGAAAACCCTTCCTTGGGGATGCGGTGACACTCGACGTATCGCCTCAGCTGCTTGCCTAGCAGGTTCATTGGTGAAGGGGTCAAAAGTGTTGTAGGTCTGCAACTGGTCGAGCTGATCCTTGATCGCGTTGATCACTTTGGCGTTGCCGTGGCCGATCTGGCAGAGCCAAAGACTCGCCATCCCATCGATGTACTGCTTCCCGTTGTCGTCTGTCAGGGTGCAGTCTTTCGCGCTGACGATATTGATGAAGTCGGCCTCAGATTTGCTCGGCAGGCTAAAAGCGTGAAGCAGTGCGTCACTCACGGCGTCCCCTCCGGTGTTCGTTCTCGCTTGGAATACCGACAGCCTACGCTGCGGTGAAAACGGACGCTGATGGAAGAGATCTTGGTGGACGCGCTGGATGCAGATGTACCCTTCGACAACGCGCACAACGCTCACTTCGTGGTTGGGGTAAAGAAATGTCACTGAGTCATGGTCGACCTATGCTCTCGATTCCGGGTCCTTCGGTGATACCGGATCGTGTGCTCGCAGTGATGCAGCGCCCGATGCCGAACATTTACGAGGGAGAACTAGTCGACACCTCCTATAGCGTGCAGGAAGATTTGCGGAAAATCGCCCGGACAGACCAGCCGGTTTACATCACCGTCTCGAACGGTCACGGGGCATGGGAGATGGTCATCAGCAACACTTTGTCTCGAGGTGACAAGGTGCTGGTGCTTGAGTCCGGGCGCTTCGCTGTCGGTTGGGGCGAGATGGCCGAAACCTCGGGGGTGAAGACTGAAATTCTGCCTGGACTTGACCCTAACCCGGTCGATCCAGCGGCGGTCGAGGAGCATCTAAAGGCTGACATATCCAGGGAAATAGCGGCGATCATGGTTGTTCAAGTGGATACGGCGACGTCGGTTCGCAACGACATCCCGGCGATCCGAGCGGCTATTGACGCTGCGGGACATCCCGCTTTGCTCATGGTCGACTGCATCGCTTCTCTGGGGTGCGAGTTGTATGAACACGACGAATGGGGTGTGGACATCACCGTTGCGGCCAGCCAGAAAGGACTGATGGTCCCGCCAGGGCTTGGATTTGTGTTCCCGAGCGAAAAAGCGCTTGCTGCTTACGAAAGCGCGGATTTGCGAAGCGGCTATTTCGATTGGGGTCCGAGGACGGATCCGGACGAGCATTACAAGATTTATTGCGGCACTCCTCCCATCCAACATTTATGGGCGATGCGTGAGGCGCTCGACATGCTGTTCGAGGAAGGACTTGAAAATGTGTGGGCCAGGCATCAGATCCTTGCAGACGGCGTTCGAGCAGCCGTTCAAGCCTGGGAAACCGACGATGGATTTTCCTTTAACGTTGCAGACCCCGGATGCCGCTCCAACTCTGTTACGACCGTCCTCACCGGTAATGTCGACGCGACGGAACTTCGACGAATAGCAGAACACGACGCGGGATTAACGCTGGGTATTGGTCTCGGCGAATTTTCTGATCGCGCTATACGGATTGGCCACATGGGTCACCTCAACCCGCCCATGATCCTTGGAACGATAGGGACGATAGAAGCCGCTCTCACCAAGATGGGTGCTCCATTGGGAGCTTCAGGGTCGGCAGCAGCGGCTGCTGTTATCGGGTCAGCTATGTAAAGACCTAGATTGGCAGGTCGCCGGTAGCGGTCCGTGTCGATCCTTCGTCGGTCCACGCAGCGATCGTTCTCTGGGCGATCCTCATCTGGTGGACCTCGTCGGCCCCGTCGGCGAATCGCGCCCACCGGGCGTGTTGGTACATGTGGGCTAGCGGGGTGTCCGTCGAATATCCGAGCGCACCGTGCACTTGTATCGAGCGGTCAATTACTCGGCCAAGCATGTTGGCGACAAAATGTTTGGCCATAGACACCTCTGCCTTGAAGTCCTCTTTCCGATCAATCTTGTATGCCGCATGTAGCACCATGAGCTTCGCCTGATACAGCTCCATGGCGCTATCGGCGATCATCCATTGGATACCTTGCTTCTCAGCGAGCAAAGAACCGTGAGAAAAACGGTGTAGCGAGCGATCAACCATCATGTCGAGTGCGGTTTCTGCTTGAGCTATCCACCTCATGCAATGAGCGAGACGGGCTGGACCGAGTCGATATTGACCGAGTAAATGTCCTTGCCCGCGCCCTCCCAACATCTGGCCGCCATCGACGCGCAAATCTTCGATGAGGATTTCGCTATGCCCGGTACCGCCGTGCATTGTTTCCACTTCGCGAACTTCGTTCCACCCGGCATGAGGAAGGTCAATGATGAACGCCGAGTTGCCGGCCTGAGGAATATCGGGATTCTCTTCGGTTCGCACGACCAAGATCGCGAAGTTGGCGCGGTGAGCGTTCGAAATAAACCACTTATGGCCGTTGATTACCCATTCGTCTCCGTCTTCGTATCCGCTCGTTTGGATGAGGGTCGGATCGGACCCTGCCACTTCTGGCTCGGTCATGGCGAAACAGGAAGTGGCTCGTCCATCACAGAGCGGTTTCAAGTATTTTTCGAGTTGTTCTTCGCTGCCCCAATGCAACAGTGTGTGCATGTTGCCTTCGTCGGGGGCCTGGCAGTTCAGCACCCACGGTCCGTAGTGCGACTTGGCGGCTTCCGCTTGGACCATGGCTAACTCAACGTGTCCGAGACCCATGCCGCCCCATTCTTTGGGCATATGAGGTAGCCAAAGACCCTCGGCGAAGGCCTTTTTGCGCATCGCAACCAACTTGGAGACGTATTCGTGCCGGTCTTCTTCGGCGAGATTTTCGCGTTCGATTACTTCTTCAACTGGTTTTACTTCCCGTCCTATGAAATCTCTGATTCGTAGGCGAATCTCCTCGAGTTCGGGAGAAAGACTGAAGTCAATGCTCATTGATGGGTCCTAGTTCTGTGTGTTGCTTGCACCGTAGATCAGGTTTCGCCGATGATTCGACGGAGAGTAAATGTGTCCGGGCTTTGGCCGTTCATGAGAGGCCCCATGGTGCCTGTTGATCACCCCGACTCTATTCGGGGGTCTTCGAAGGAATTTCTCTACCGGCGGGATTCGGAACAGGGAACTCATCACTACTCATTACCAAACCACGATCGACCACGGCGATCCTGCGCTGAGGTCTCGGTGAGGTAGATGGGATTTGGTGGGGTGGAGTTAGCGTCATCAGACGCTCAGGCTGTTCTTTGGGTTCATCGGTGACATGGCTCACAACTTCGACAGCTTCGAACCTCGAAGGTTTCCCAGCTGCCAGTAAAAACATGATCGCAAACACAGCAAAGATGGTGAGGATGCCGAACGCCACCCGATAGCTCGCCACGTCGCGAACCAGTCCGACAAAGAAGGGGCCCGTACCGACACCCAAAACCATTAATAGTGAACCCATTCCGTAGATCCGGGGATAGTCCTTGACGCCGAAAGCATCCGCTAACAAGAGGGGATGAAACATGAGCAGATTCCCCATCGCCATGCCCAGAACTATTGCTCCGACTATGACCATTGGTTTGGTATCAGCAACCGCCAAGAGGCCAATACCGGCCGACTGCACCGCGAGTAAGAACACAGTGAGGCGCGTGAGTGAGATTTTGAGGGCGGCTACTCCTCCGAGGATTCTCGCGATCACGCTGGTTCCGCTCAAGACCATCAGCACGAGGCGAGCGGTGTCGATATCGATCCGATCTTTTGTCATCTTGAACGTGTGTTGTATGGCTCCGACTTGAGCGGCCATACAAATGATGAATGTGATTGAGATCAGGATGAAATAGCGAGATCGGACGGCCGTCTTGAAGTCAATTCCGCCAGGTGGGTCGGGAGGTTCACCTGAGGTGAGGGGTGGATCGCCATCGGGTCTGAGCCCCATAGGCTCTGGCGCGCCTCGAATGAGAAACAAGACAGCAGGCAACATGCCGACAAGGAAGCCAACAGCTAATCGGGGAGCCCAATAAACCATTGAGTCGGCGTCGACGACGGTAGCGACGACTGGGCTGAGGGCTATTCCGCCAAGCGAGAGACCGGAAGACGCGATTGACAGCGCCACTGAGCGTTTGCGAACAAACCAGCGGGTAACAATAGCGGAGCCTGGGACCAGGCTTGTGAGTGCAAAGCCGGTGCCAAAGACGATCATTACGATGACCATCTGAGCTTCGTTTCGCACTTGACCGAGTAGCGCCATTCCAGTCGCTCCGATTAAGGATCCAACTGTCATCACCAGTCGCGCATCGAAGACAGCTAACAGCCGGCCCGCGTAGTAACCAGCTATCCCTGAGGTGGCGAAGAACACCCCGGTGCCTGCACCTGCGACACCGACACTAAATCCTTGTTCGACCACGAGCGCGTCAAGGAAAACGCCCTGAGCGTAAAATCCAAACCCTGATGTCACGGCCATCGTTATGAAAAGGCCTGCTAGGACCACCCAACCGCGGAAAATCCCAGGGGAGCTATTGTTTTCCATCTACCGTCACCATGCCAGTTGGCGAGCCGTTGTGCTCAATCGATGCGCTATTTCTGTCGTTTTCTTTGTTGTTGGCTGCGCTTCCCCTAGTGATGATGGTGTGGCGCCAGACACGAGCGCAGCGACAGCGTCGTTATCCCAAGAGGTAGGTGGCTCATCAGCCACCTCTGCAAAAGTTGTCGCCCAGACGCCGTCCGCACCAGTTGATCCAGGGACCGATTCGCTCACAGCTTCAGAAGATCGAGAACCAGACGACCTATGCCCGTCAAGCCCGGTCGAACATGGATACAGCTCTTTAGAAATCGTTTCCGGGGGAAATACGTACTCATTCGAGCTCTACCGCCCTTCAAGCCATATAGCGGGATCTGCTCCCCTTGTGACTAACTGGCATGGACTGGGTTCTAACGGATCGCAACAAATGTCGTTCAGTGGCTACGCCGAACTCGCTGAAGAAAAGGGGTTCGTAGTCGTCGCCCCGACCGGCATCGGGAAACTTTGGGAGCTACCCCTCATTGATCAGAAAGGGAGAGACGACGTTCAAATGGCAGCCGAACTTATCGATCTGGTTGCGACCAAGGTGTGCGTAGATCTAGAGCGCGTGTATGCGACCGGCATGTCGAACGGCGGCTATTTCAGCTCCGTTCTTGCGTGTCGACTGAGTGACCGTATCGCTGCGACGTTCTCTGTTGCTGCGGTTATCTTTCCCGACGATTGTCAACCGCGTCGTCCGGTCGCGGTCGGGGCGATACACGGAACCGACGATGTGGTTGTGCCGTTTTACGGAGGCGGCGAATCAGTGTTGGGACGAATGCCCCTTTTCGAATTAGTGATGCCCGACGAAATGGAGAAGTTCGCCGTTGAGTTCGAATGCGCGACGACGAACCAGGAGGCAGTTGGTCAACAAACACAACTCACTGTTTATTCGTCATGCAAAGACGGAGTTGAAGTCCAATTTTGGGCGGTACAGGGTGGTGGCCATACGTGGCCGGGATCTCCGGTAGCGAAGGCGCTTGAAGACCGTATGGGATTTGCAACTGAAGATTTTGACGCGACGAGAGATGGCTATGAGTTCATGAGCAGATACTCACTGTCGAAATGACTTCCGAGCCGCCCTGAAGGTCGAGCACCTAGAGTCGCGCCATGGAAAAGATGCGGGCAGCGAGAATGGTCGATGTAGGCCGGATGGTGTGTGAGGAGATTGAGATTCCTCCGATCGACGATGGTCAGGTGCTGATCGAGAGCGAAATGGCATCGATTTGTGGCAGTGATTTGCATTTGGTGATGATGGGAGCGGGCCTGAATCATCCTTTTCCTTGCCCGCATGGATACCCAGGGCACGAGGGGATCGGCCGCATCGTCGAATCTAAAGCGGCGGGATTAGAAGAAGGTCAACACGTTCTGACTTTCCCCAACCCCGTGGTAGGCGAGTGTTTCAACGAATATCAACGCGTCGGAGCGAGTTATTGCGTACCCCTGCCTGAATGCGAGTTGCCTCGCTCGTACCTTCTGATGGCCCAGCAACTTGGAACCGTCATCTATGCGATGAGACAACAGCCGAGAGATATTTTGGGCGAAACCGTCGCTGTCATGGGCCAGGGATCCGCTGGTTTGTTTTGGACGTATTTACTGAAGAGGGCGGGCGCGGCTCAAATCATCGTTTCCGATCTGTCAGACACCCGGTTGTCGGTGTCGACTCAATATGGGGCTGATGTCCGTGTGAACGCGCGAGACGAAAGTTTGCATGGCGTTGTTGACGACCTGACTGGTGGTGACGGAGTGGACTACTTGGTTGAAGCTGTCGGGCGCGCGGAGACCTTCCGGGAATCAGTGGATCATGTGCGAATGGATGGCGAAATCATGTGGTTTGGCCTGCCAAGCGTGGATGCAGATATCGACATGCGGTTTAACAAATTTTTTCGGAAACGTCTCCATGCAGCGAGTACGTACGGGGCTCAAGACGAACCAGGCGCGGCTTCCTTCCGAGAAGCGCTTCGTCTGATTTCCACGGGTGAGATCGACGTGTCCCCGTTGCTCACCCACGTCTTCCCAGTAGAAGAGATTGATGATGCAATGCACCTCGCTCACGAGCCTCACGATGCGGCCGCGATCAAAGTGTCAATTGAATTCGCTTAACGGGTTTTTGGATGGACAAAGAGCGGAGTTCTTATTAGCTAGTTCGGTCCAGATTTTTCCTGAGGGAGGCTAGATATGCGAGTAATTGTGACGGGCGGAGGAGGTTTTCTGGGACGGCGTCTCATAGACGGCCTTCAGAATTCGGGAGTGCAAGACATTGTGGTCGTTGAGATCGCTGAGACCGACGTCCCCGGATGCCGCGTCGTTCAGGGCGACCTCGCCCGCGACGAAATTCTTCCGGAGTTGCTCGCGGATGAACCGTGCACCATCTTTCATCTGGCCTCGGTTGTGAGCGCTGGCGCCGAAGCGGACTGGGAACACGCAGTAGATCAAAATCTTGGGGGCATGCTGCGCCTACTAGAAGCCTGCAGAGACTCGCCTCACCTGCACAAAGTGGTCTTTGCCAGCACATTGGCGGTATTCGGCGGCTTTACCGCGGGGGGTGAGGTCGGCGATCTAGTCAAGCAAACACCTTCGGGTACATACGGTGCGACAAAAGCAATTGGTGAATTGTTAATTAACGACGCGACTCGAAAAGGCCACATCGATGGGCGTTCAGCGAGGCTACCCACCGTCATCGTCAGATCTGGCGCTCCGAATGCGGCAGCTTCGGGTTTCGCGTCGGGGATGTTTCGAGAGCCTCTGAACGGACTGCCGAGCGTGGTGCCGGTAGGCGAGGAGACAATCATGGTGGTGGGGTCTGCCCAAAACACAGCCACATGTATTCAGATGTTGGCCGACGTCGATGGCGATGACCTTGGCCCTGACCGAGCGGTTGGGGTCCCAGGCCTGAGTGCAACTGTCTCGGAGATGTTGGCGGTCTTGGAAGAAGTCGGCGGCCCGAAGGCGCGGAGCTTGGTGGAAATGAAGTACGACCCCGACGTAGACGCGCTGGTGCGGAGTTGGCCAGCCGCTTTGGATGACCGCAGGGGACGCGAGCTAGGTCTGCCTGCCGATGCCGATCTCGAATCAATGGTTCGCGCGTACGCGGAAACACTCAACCGTTGATCGACCGGATCGCAGCGGCAAGTATGCCGCATCCCTCCGTCATTTCAGCTTCGGTAATGTTCAACATGGGAGTGAGGCGGATCACGTTCCCGTATAAACCGCCTTTGCCTACCAACAGCCCGTTGTCTTTACAGACTTCAATCAGACGCGCAGCGGCTGTCGGATTAGGCTCCAAGCCGCCGGGCTGAACGCATTCGATGGCTTGCATAAGGCCTTTACCGCGTAGCTCGCCGACCCAGTCCGCGGCGTCGCATTCACCGACGAGAAGTTCGCTCATCTCTTTGCCGCGACGCGCAGCATTTGCCTGTAGATCGTGGTCTTTGACGTACTTCAAAGTTGCTCGACCGGCCGCCACCGAAAGTGGGTTGCCGCCAAAGGTAGTGAACAAGGTGCGGTCGAGAACATTCATTATGTCGGCGCGCGCGACACAACCAGCGAGCGTTATGCCGTTCCCGACGCCTTTCGCGAAAGTAAGAATGTCGGGCACAATTCCATGGGCTTCGTACCCCCAAAAATGGTCACCGGTTCGTCCCCAGCCGGTTTGTACTTCGTCGCTAATGAAGAGAATTTCGTGGGCGGATAGCACTTTGTGCATTGCACCAAAAAAGCCGTCGGGAGGGGTTGCGAATCCTCCGACGCCTTGAATGGGCTCAGCGATAAGAGCGGCGAAGCCCCCGGCATCCGTCATATCGAGAAGCTGTACGAGGTCCGAAACGCAAGCCTGAGTGAAGGCTTCATCATCCAGATCCCGGAACGGACTTCTTAAACGGTACGGGCCTTGAACAAAATGGACGTCGAGTCCGTTGTAGCTACTTGTTAACCAACTGCGATGAGAGGTAACTGCTTGTGCCGTAGGGGAACGCCCGTGGTAGCTGTTGCGCATGGCAAGAACTTGGTTTGATCGACGGTAATTCGTAGCAATCAAAATGGCAGTGTCGTTGGCCTCAGATCCCGACGTAGTAAAGAGCACTCTGGCGTCAGGGATACCCGAGACAGCGGCAACTTCTTCTGCGAAAGCCACCACTTGTTCGTTGAGGTACAAAGTCGAGGTATGCATAACTTTTGTGGCTTGTTCTTGAACGGCTGCCACGACCTCAGGAACCGAGTGTCCAATCATCGTGGTCAAAATGCCGCCGAAAAAGTCAAGGTATCTGTTGCCTTCAAGATCCCATACGTACCCACCCTCACCATGGTCAATGGAGATAGGTGTCTCGTATAGGGGGTTGACGAACGAGGGCATCACAGCTCGGTAACGCTCTAGGAGTTCCTGAGTGGTTGGCATGGTGGTAAGTGTCTCGGCTGGATGAATGGTTCTAATCGATAGTTGACGGTAGTGGAGAAGCGGCCAGATCCACCGTGCCGATGGTGCAGCCAACCGCAAAGATCGGAATTGGTTCGTAGAAGTGGACGATGCCCGGCGCTCCCTCGGTCGCCGCGGAGACGGTCATAAATGTTCGAATTTCGAACGCCCCCTGTCCCGCGTCCAGATAGGACTGTTGGTCGCTGTAAGAAAGCATCGCCGCTTTGTCACAACGTGACCATTCATCAAGAAACTGGCGATCCCAGCTTTCGTTGATCTTCCCGCTATCGGGAGTTGCGGGCCAGTGACTGATTCCGCCGGTGCCAATCAGGGCGATACGTTCTGGAACCGAGTCAGCTGCCTCACGTAACGCCTGTCCGAACGTCCACGCTCGATGCAAAGGCGCGAGAGGCGGGCCTTGGCAGTTGATATTCGCGGGAATGACTGGAACGTCGTAGCTCGGAGTCAAGAAATGTAGGGGCACCATTATCCCATGATCGAATTTCCATTCTTCGGCGTAACTGACGTCGGTTCTTTCCATCACTTTCTGAATTAGACGTTCCGACAGCGACCGATCACCGGGAATTCGGGTTTTCTGTATTCCCAACCATTCAGGGTTCTCTATCGGACCTTCGTAGTAGTCCGCCATTCCCATGGCGAAGCTAGGCATGTTGTTCATGAAAAAGTTCGCGAAATGCTCCGCCGCGACAACAACGAGGGCATCGGGCTCGCTGGCCTCGAGACGTTCTCGCATGCCGTCAAACGCTTCGTACAAACGGTTCTTTGCAGATGGATCGGCTAGATCGGCTCGACCCACAATTCCGGGCGCATGACTGCAGACACCCGCGAAAACCAAAGACATCGTTCAGTTCCCCTCTTCAATGCGGCTGAGTTGCCCCAAGCGCCCGGAGTGCGCGTCGACGCCCTCGTATCCTGTTACCGCGTACACGCCCTCTCGGACGGGCCCATGGGTGTCCAATCCGTCCCGCATACGTTGCAGATAGTCCTGCCATTCAATCGAATGCAGAGCCGCAAAGTGCATCAGAATCTGACCGTTTACTCCGAGATGGAAAAGCAATCCTATGTTGGGTTCGACCAGAGCGTCCTGCTCCTCGTCGGTCAGATCGAACCCGGCGAGCGCGGAGCGTCTATCTTCCGCGTACTCGGCTTGGAAAGCCTCGTCGCGGTTGAGTTCAAACAGAAACTTCTGCACGTAGTACAAGCTCACCAGTCCAGATTCTAGGGTTGACTGAGTCGATTCAAGACCGGAGGCTCCTTGTGGGCATGATCAGTACGCTGCGATCGGTTGTTCGTTTCCGAACATATGAACGCGATCGCTCGGTTCGAAGTTTGTCCAAGGTAGCCAACGTCGAGGACCTTAGAGCTATGGCCAAAAAGCGGCTGCCCGCTGGTTGTTTCGATTACATCGATGGGGCCGCTCAAGATGAGGTCACCGCCGAAGCGAACGTGTCTGCATACAACAATTACTACTTCCGCCCCCGAGTTTTGCGGGATGTGACTTCGATTAACACCACCACCAATCTGTTAGGTAGCGAAGTACCAGTACCGCTCATGATTGCACCCACCGGTTTCGACCGGATCGCACACAGCCAAGGAGAATTGGCTGTGGCGCGCGCTGCCGAGCGGGCAGGCATCCCATATTCGCTATCAACCATGGGCACGCGCTCGATGGAAGAAATAGCCGCCGTTAATGACGGCCGAAAATGGTTTCAGGTGTATGTGTGGCGCGACAAACCTCTACTAAAAGAAATGCTCGAACGCGCGGCCGCCTCCGGGTTCGAAGGAATCATGATCACGGTCGACACGGCCGTCTTGGGACGACGAGAACGAGACATCCGGCGCGGTTTCAGTCTTCCTCCCCAAGTCGGCCTCAGCACGTTGATCGATGGATTACGTCACCCCAGATGGACACTTGATTTTCTGCGTGCTGAACCGATTCAATTCGCGAATGTGAGAGGTAGCGCCACTGTCGGAGACGGCTCCACACCGGTCACACTCGCTGACTACATCAACAGCCAATTCGACCCGTCATTGTCGTGGAAGGACATCGAATGGTTCCGAGAGAACTGGTCTGGGATGATGATGATCAAGGGAGTACAAACGGTAGAAGACGCGGAAATTGCGGTTGACGTTGGATTAGACGGAGTGATCCTCTCCAACCATGGCGGCCGGCAACTCGATTTTGCGCCCGCGCCGATTGATCTCGTGGCACCAGTGGCCGACGCCGTCGGCGGGCGCACCTCCATCATTTGTGATGGGGGAGTGAGGCGAGGGAGCGACATTGTGAAAGCCTTAGCTTTAGGGGCTGACGCATGCATGATTGGGCGAGCGTACTTTTACGCCCTCGCGGCTGCGGGCGAACAGGGCGTCGAATGGGTGCTGGACTTCTTGCGAGCCGGCGTAGAACACACGATGGCCTTATCAGGCATCGGGTCAATAAAAGAACTAAATCGCGACGTTATCGAGGTTCATGACCGATGAACGAAATGGACGGCAACATTCCCGACGCTGCACTTCGCAACGTACTTTTCATCATGTGTGATCAACTGAGGTGGGACGCGCTGGGATGCTCTGGTCACCCCTTCCTTGAAACCCCAAATATCGACCGTCTAGCCGAAAGAGGCGTCCGATTTGAACGGGCTTTCGTTAATGGAGCGGTGTGCGGTTCGTCTCGAATGAGCTACTACACCGGCCGGTACGTCGTCAGTCACGGGTCGAGGTGGAATCAGGTGCCCTTAGAAGTCACCCAGAAAACTATGGGTGATCACTTACGGGAGCTGGACGTCCGAAGCGTTTTAGTAGGTAAGACTCATATGGCTTCGGATGAGGCAGAGCGCGCGCGACTAGCCATCCCTGTTAACTCGCCCGAATGGACCTTCCTTTCTGAATGCGGATTTGACGCCGAAGAGCATGATGACGGCTTACATCCAGACTCTCAAGTGCCTATAGATCTCCCTTACAACGAATTTCTGCGCTCCCACGGGTACGAAGGTGACAATCCCTGGCACACAGCGGCAAACAGCGTCATCGATGCGAACGGAAAGCTTTGTTCGGGGTGGTTACTGCGGTCTGCTCCGTTTCCAGCCATCGTCCCCGACGAACTTTCTGAAACTGCCTACATGACCGATCGCGCTATCGAGTTCATTCGACGAGCAGGCGATGAACGCTGGTGCCTCCATCTGAGCTACATCAAACCTCACTGGCCTTACGTGGTGTCTGCTCCCTACCACGACCTGTACTCCGGAGAGGAGATGCCAACACCAAATAGAACCGAAGCCGAGCGTCAAACGACGCACCCAGTTATCCGCGCGATGCAACAATCTCGCATCGGCAGGGCCATGTCTCGGCCCGAGGCGCGCAACCTGGTCCTTCCTACCTATTTGGGGTTGGTGAAGCAGATCGATGACCATCTAGGTCGGCTATTCAGCGAACTACAACACCTTGGGCGGTCCAACGACACTCTGATCGTCTTTACTTCCGATCACGGCGAGTACATGGGCGATCACTGGATGGGTGAGAAAGATTGGATCAATGAAGAGGTTGTGCGGGTACCAATGATCATCGTCGATCCCCGCTCCGAAGCGGACGTCACTCGAGGTACGACGTCAAACGAGTTAGTTGAGGCGGTCGATTTGCTACCGACGTTTGTTGAGGCGTTAGGAGGGGAGAACGTGACCCGTTCGCAATGGCTTGAGGGAGAGTCGTTGCTACCCGTTCTTCACGGCGAAAGCGGCACTCAACGAGAATTCGCTATCTGTGAAGCTGATTGGGGATTCTTAGAGATGTCTAATCACTTAGGACCGACGAACGAACCGAGGCGCCGACGGGCCACAATGCTTCGGAATACTCGATACAAGTATGTGCTGAGTGAAGTTGGCTCGAATCTTCTGTACGACCTCGATGAAGACCCCAACGAACAACACGACCGTCTCGATGACCCGAGCCTTGGTTCACTCGTGGCCGAGCTCCATGAACAACTCTTCGAATGGTTCCGTGGACGGCATCACGACACCACGTACAGCGACGAAAGAATCAAGGCTACGGCCGCGCCTGGTGGCACCGCCAAACGAGGCATCATGATCGGATATTGGGACGAAGAAGAGTTAGCCGCTGGAATTCGCGGTGAGCTCTATTAGAAGTCAGAAAGCTATTTCACGAATCATCACCAGGAGGGCACTCGACGCTGCGACGCTCAGGATTACGACGCGAAACCAACGCCCGCTGACTCTTGGACGGAGCGCTCGACCCAATGCGAGCCCGAAGAACATTCCTGGGCAGAGCAGTAACGCGAGGGACAGGTGTCGCAACTCAAACCGTCCGTCAAACGCAAGGACCACCAAGATTGCCGGGGTTGCTACCAGCATGAAGCTGGCCATGGTTCCGCGTACGGTCCCCGCATTCCGGTGCCCGTGAAAGATCACGAACATAGGTCCGGGAAGCGCGGCGACGGTTGAAGAGAACGCTGTCGCCGCGCCAGCCAAATACTGAGAAAATGTCCCGACCGGAGGTCGAAGACCGACTAACTGCAAAGCGACTGCCGCCAGAACGAAAGAACTCACCGCAATAGCGAGCGCGCCCGCGTCCAATAAAGAGAGAACGATGATCCCCCCGCCTAGGCCGATGGGCGCACCGACGACAGCTCTCTTCCAAGCGCCGACATCGGTAAACCCTCTATCTCCGACGGCGTTTCGAATATTGACGACCATCGCCATGAGCAGCATCGGTCCCGGCAACAGCGACGAATCGATAGCGATCAAAGTGGGACCAGCGACTAAAGCCGCGCCTATACCCAATGTCGATTGCACGCCGCAACCAATTGCTAAGACCACAAGGGCAAGCACGTACTCTCCAACAGACACAGCACACAGGGTGCCCGAGAAATCAATAGATCCTCAAGTTGAGCTTCCCCCTACGCTGTTAGCTGTGGGTGCCCTCAAACCGAACGTCGTGTTGACCGGCTTCATGGCGACAGGAAAGTCAACCGTCGGCCGTCTGTTAGCTGCTCGACGACACATGTCTTTTAGAGATACTGACGAATTAATCGTTCAGCGACATGGTCCAATCGAAGAAATTTTCGCGACTCAAGGAGAAATAGCTTTTAGGGAAATGGAGCGCAAAATAGCGTTAGAACTTGAAGGGAGCGATGGTCTCGTGATCGCCACCGGCGGCCGCATGATGCTCGACTCAACCTGCGCTAGGGCACTTGGCTCAACCGGGGAAGTGTTCTGCCTTACAGCGTCTATTAAGGAGATCAAAAGTCGATTTTTAGCTGATGAGAATGGCCCTGCGCGGCCCCTTTTAGCGGGTTCTCACGAAACTGAACTTGGCCGTCTATACGAAGAACGACTTGAGGCGTACAGCCAATTTCAACAAATCAACACTGACGGACGAACTGCCGAAGAAGTCGCGGAACAGATTGAAACTCTTCTCGGTAACCCTTGACGGAAGCCCTCTACATCGTTCCGTCATGAGTTGGATTAATTCCAGTAGCTGAAGCTTTGCTGATTCGACGCCGAGATGTGGGTAAGACTTGCGATATGGAGTCCACGCAGCGAGCCGATGTTGACGTAGTTGTTATCGGCGCCGGAATCATTGGTTCCTCTGTTGCGTATCAAATTGCTCGCCGTAGCCATATGAAAATTCTTGTCGTCGATAAAGCTGCCGGGCCGGCGACCGGCTCCACCGGCGCTTCGGTAGCAATTTCCCGATGCCGATATACGGTTCCCGAAGTGGTGCGGCTGGCATATTGCAGCCAGTTGGCATATCGATCTTGGAGTGAATTTACAGGCCTTCCGAAGCCGATCAGTGATTACACCGAACTGGGGGCGCTCTGGATTTTTGATCGGACCGCTGACCAACTTGCAGCTGAGTACAAAAGACTGCAAAGCAACGGTGTCGCCGTGGAAATCCTTTCCGCGAGCGACGTGTTAGATCGGTGGCCTGAGCTCGACTTGTGCGTCGAACCCATCGACTTTGAGGCCCTCAATAAGCATCAATGCCGACAGGGTAAATCCTTTCTGTACGAAATTGAAGCCGGGATTGCCGACCCAGCAGGCGCAAACGCAGATCTGATTGCCGCGTCGAAGAAAGAAAAAGTTGAAGTCCTTTTCGGTGTTGGGGTAGCAGACGTGGTGACTGACGAGGGCCGCGTTACCGGAGTGCTGTTAGATAGCGGTGAAGAGGTGCGTTGCGGATTGGTAATCAACGCAGCCGGGCCTTGGTGCAACCAGATCAATGAAAAGGCAGGCGCGCAAAGGAGATGGACGTTGACTCCGACACGCGTGCAACTGGTGTTAAGAGAATGGGCCGAGACCGATCCCAGATTGCCCATTACTTTCGACGGTAGTACTGACGGCTGCTACCGACTCGAACGAAGTGGCCAACAGATCCTCCTAGTATCTCCCGAAGTTCCTCGTTTTATGGAACCGACGAATGACCCCGACAACTTCAGCACATACCCAGATAGGGAATGCGTTGAGACAACTTTGGCTGCCTTTCAACATCGGGCACCCGGCGTCAGACATGTCGGTACGACGACTGGAACATGCGGCCTGTACACCATTAATGAGCAAGACAGCCATCCAATTGTGGGGCCGAGCGAAATACCGGGGCTGTGGTTGGTCAATGGATTTAGTGGGCACGGGTTCAAGTTGGCGCCTGGTATCGGAGCGATGGTGGCACGCGCGATTACTGGAGCGGAAGCTCCCTTCGATCCGGATATTCCCGACGACCTTTTCTCGATCGAACGGACACCGCTTGCAACCTCAGGCGGGGTTTTCGCCTAGCCGTATTCGCGACCGAGATTTGCCCATCTGTCGGCGTAATCGTCTTGCAATTCAGGCAAAGACATTGCCCAAGGGGTCGGGGACCACCGGTAACGGGACTCCCACATTATTGCGAGAGCGTCAGGTCCTTTTACGGGACCCAAGTCTGCCTGAGTTGCAGCTTCGTAAGCCGCACTGTCAGGGCCATGAGGAATGAAGGAATTATGAATCGAAATTCCGCCCGGAAGAAATCCCTCGGCCTTCGCATCGTAGATTCCCTCTATGAGCCCCATGAGTTCGCTCATCACGTTCGAATGAAACCACGGCGGTCGAAATGTGTGCTCCGCCACTCGCCAGTGCTCTCGGAACAGGATGAAGTCCATGTTGGCTGTTCCCGGTGAATCGGAAGCCGAGGAAAGAAGCGTCCATATTGAAGGGTCAGGGTGGTCAAAAATCACTGGTCCGACCGCACAAAAGCGTCGCAATTCGTAACGGTACGGTGACAAATTCCCGTGCCAGGCGACGACGTCAAACGGAGAGTGTTCCAGATCAGTCGCATACAACCGGCCACTTATTTTCGCGACGAGTCTCGTGGCGCTTTCGCTGCCGTCATATTTTGCTACCGGATACTCGAAATCTCTTGGTAACGCGTTGGCGTCAGGACCTAGCAAACCGTGCTCTGGAAGATCGAACGCTGCCCCATAATTTTCGCAGACGTAGCCTCTTGCCGTTGAGTCGACGAGATCGATAGCAAACTTGACCCCCCGAGGAATGACCGCGAGATATCCGGGCGCGACGCCCAACTGACCCAGTTCAGTTCGCACTACGAGACGACCCTCATAGGGGACGAGCATTAACTCGCCGTCCGTGTCGACGAAGGCCAGGTCTTCCATGGATTGGGTTGCGACGAAGTGATGGACGGCCCCCCCGGCCTGCATCTCGCTGTCGCCGTTGGTTGCGACGGTTGATAGCCCGGTAAGCCAGTTTTGGTTGAGCGAAGATGCGGGAAAAGGGTCCCACCGGAGCTGAGTGGGAACTGGTGTCCCCTCGTGATCGGGGCCTGTTCGAATCAAACCGTTGTCGATTGGCTGCAAATTGCTGAAGTGCCGAACCGATGGCCGCATCCGATATACCCAACTTCTACGCATAGAATTCCGCGGAGCGGTAAATGCTGTGCCTGTTATTTGTTCGGTGTAGAGGCCACCTTTCACCTTTTGCGGTGAATTCTGACCGACAGGCAATACGCCCGGTTCTGCTTCAGTTTCGAACTGGTTCCCGAACCCGGTTTGATAGATGAAATCAGCCATTGGAATCACGCTAAGCCTTCCACCTAGCCTCGGTGGACAACCCCATCAGACTCGAGTGCATTGATCTCTTCATCATTTAAGTCAAGAAGCTCACGCAGTACTTCAGCGGTGTGCTCCCCTTTTTCCGGCGCTGGACCCTTCACCCCAACGTTGGGTGTGTCGTGCATTCGGAAGGGTGCAGCTACGGTCTCGAAATCACCAACGACGGGGTGATGAATCGTCTCGAACGCGCCGGTCGCGCGCACTTGAGGATCTTTGACAGCTGCCGCCGAATCATTGATTGGCGCCCAAATGCACCTATGTTCGTCAAGCCTCGGTGTCCAGTGATCCGCCGGCATCGAACCGACACTCTCATCGAGGGTCGCGACTAGCTGAGACATGTTCTGATACCTGAGACGGCCAGTAGAAAAATCGTCTCTTTCTAGGAGATCTTCTCTATCCAACGCTTTACAAAATCGTTCCCAAGCATCCCCTGTGTCGGGCATAGCAAATTGGAGCCAACGTCCGTCCGAAGCCTGGAACGCTTCCAACATCGCCGAGAGACCGTTCTCTCTCGGCCGGTCGTACGCGGGCCGGCCATCAACCAGCGAGGTCACCAGATCGAGACTGATAGTCCATGTTGCCGTCCGCAACAAGGAAGCCTCAACGACTTGTCCTTCTCCAGTCACGTCGCGCGATCGTAAGCCGGTCATCAATGCCCCAAATAGCGCTAGGGAAGTCGTGTGGTCACCCGAACCTGGACGCGCGTGAGGTGGAGCGCCGTCAGGAGCAATGCCGCCACCGTAGACACCTGATCGCGAGAAAAAGGCCGTCACGTCATAGCCCGGACGGTTCGTTTCTTCGCCGACTTCGCCGTATCCGGACAACAAACCGATTACGAGGTCAGGTTTGATTTGAAATAGATCGTCAGTGTCAAGCCCGAAACGTTCGCGCCGCTCCTTTAGGAGATTCATGACGACGACGTCGCAATGGGCAATCAATTGGCGGGCGATATCAGCTCCCTGAGAGGTGTCAAGGTTGAGTTCTATTCCCTTCTTGCCTCGGTTGATGAATTGAAAAGGATGGTCAGGGTTGTGTTGGCCGTCGCCCACTTGTGCCTGCTTCATCAGGCCTCGGATCGGATCACCTCCGATGGCTTCGACCTTGATTACCTCGGCGCCTAGGTCGGCCATAATTGCTGTGGCTGACGGGGCGGCAGCGAAGTTCGCAAACTCGATAACGCGTATGCCGTCTAGTGGTGCGCTCACAGCCTCTTCTCCCTCAGCAGCTT